>ERZ1026856.5-NODE-5-length-188312-cov-16.700080_pt1 | contig 188312 bp, 154 predicted proteins | sample MGYA00380158_ERZ1026856 | MGnify/ENA primary metagenome ERZ1026856 (study PRJEB33269, sample SAMEA4719794) | human gut metagenome | biome: human-associated habitat; feature: organic feature; material: feces | place: Cameroon | collected 2013-10 ... | reverse complement strand
AATGAAAGGTGCCGGTCAGTATCTTATTAGAATGGATATCCTGAAGCACCGCATCACGGGAGCGGATCATAGGAAAATAGGTGTTCAGTTTATTGGAAAATGAATTCGATATTTGATTGGACAAAGATAAACCTCCTCGTAGTATATAAAACATATAGTGAATAGTCGTTGGGTAATAATTTGTGATAGTTTCTTGAATCTGCAGAATTCAATATTAAAGAAAATTGATATCTTTATAGAATACAATACATCACTAAAGTAAATATGTCAAATAAAAAATAAATATATTTACATCCAAAGAAGTTAGGAGGTGTTGTAAATGGTAATATATATAAGTATTTAGAAAGCCACCTGCAATGCAGGTGGCACAGACTGTAATGTAAACAAAGATAGTATGTGTAATTTAGGATGAGGCTGATTCAGGTGCAGTAAGTGGGAGTAAGGTTGGGTTCAGATTTGTCAGATTGCTCTGTTTAGCTTGACGCAGCAGAAACTTATAACGAACCTGTACTGCGTTTAGTTCATAGATATAGCAGTCAATCAGATCCGGATCTGTCATATTTTCCAGATTCAGGAGGGTATCTGCATGAGCGCGTTTGGTACGTTCAATTTCCTGCAGAAGTTCTTGACGTTTCTTTTCCTCCTGTAGTTTTTGACATTTCTTTTTTGTCATGATATTCCACCACCCTTTTCTACAGTATAAACAAAAAATGTATATATATTCCAGAGAACAAAGAATTTTTGTAAAGGCGTGATCTGCTATTTAATATAGAAGAAAACACAAAGATAAAAATGTACAAAAATATTTGCGATTTGTATTTACAAATGTAAAATAATATTATATACTAATAAAACAGTAAAGAAAATTTTGAAGGTGAGGCGTAGGGTGATGAAAGAAGGATGATAAAAGGAATTTTATTGATTGTAGTTATTTTTGCAGTGCTGTTTGACCTGAGAACATATCGGATTCCGAATCGTTTGCTTCTGTGCGGATTGATAGCAACAGAGGTGTCCACACTGATAGCGGGTGGATGGAGACAATTGGGAATATCGGTTTTGGGAATTGTACTTCCGATTCTTCTTTTGTTTTTATTATATCAGCTACGGGTATTAGGAGCAGGAGATATTAAGCTGTTTGCTGTTATAGGTGGGGGCATAGGGCCTGGTGTGTGGAAGGTGATTCTGTATTCATTTATAGTCGGAGGCGTTCTGGCATTGATACAAATGGTGTACCACCATAATTTGGTGAGTCGTATACATTACTTCTGGCAGTATATTCAAGGATTTTTCTATCGTGGACAGATCGTTCCATATTTCAGTGGATTTGAGAAAGGTGAAAGAAGGAATGTACTTCATTTTAGTATACCGATATTGATTGGATATATATTCTGGATATTGAAAGGATGGGTATGACATGACAGGTGTAAGAATATTGCTGTGTGACAAAGAAGAAGCATTTTCTGTGACACTCATGAACTTTATAAATCGCAGCGGACAGCTTCCCGGATTTGTTATGGCATTTACACAGAGACAGGAAGCAGAAGAATATCTGGCGGAACATGGAGCAGAGCTACTGATGATAGGAAAGGGCATGATTGACGCAAACTGGGAGCAGTATCCGATACCAAGGATCTGGATGACGGAAGATGGAAACAATCCCGGGATTCGAGATGCGGATGCGTGTATTCCAAGGTGTTCGCCGGTGTCTGACTATATTCAGACGGTGCATCGGGTACTGAGTAAAGGTGCATCTTGTATTTGTATGGCTGGTGGGTGTAAATGCAAGGCTGTATTTGCCCCATATGGAAGATGCGGAAAGACGATGCTGGCACAGGCAATATGCCGGGAAGCTGTGGAAGAGGATACGGGTCGGAAGCAAAGCTGTATTTATTTGGGCTGGGAAGAATATGGAGAGGACCCGACCGGAGCCGGAATGGAGGAACTGCTGTATAGTATAAAACTAAGACGTGAAAATCTATCCATGCGGTTGAAGAGTCTGGCAGATGCTGAACGGGGATATGATTATTTATCAGGTGCAGGAGATTATCTGGAACTGCGGGAACTGAGTCGGGAAGATGTGAGTTGGTTTCTGAATCAGATCCGAAAGGAAGGTTATTATGATCAGATAGTCATAGATATTGGAAGTGGAAGTCTGGCAGATCTGAAGATTTTGATGGAGTTTGATACCATTTATTTTCCATATATGGAGGAACGGTGGTTTCAAAGCCGGTTACAGTCTTTTCGACTTCGAATGGAACGACTGGGAATATGGAAAGACTTGCAGGGAATCTGTTATCTGGTACCCATGAAGATAAGTGCAGGTGGGCAGGAATGGACACAACTGGAGGAGCGGAGGATCAATGGAGAACTGAAACGGCTATGTGAGATGGAGGTTGGTTGAATGCATCAGAAACGGCAGATATGGCAGGAAATAGAGATGGCTGTTCAGGAAGCGTGCAGTGGACAGCCGGATATGCAGGAGGTCGAGATACGGGAAATTATTGATCAGGTGATCCTGGAATATTCGCAACAGGAATATATTCCCCTAAAGAAAAAGCTGCAAATCAGTGAGCAGGTATATGACGCCATAAGAGGGTATGACTGTCTGGAAGAACTATTAAGGCAAAAAGATATTACAGAGATTATGCTGAATGGATATGATTCCATTTTTATAGAACGACAAGGGGTTCTGGAAAGCTGGGAAGGTGGATTTTCCTCAAAAGAGCGATACATGGATGTAATTCAGCAGATCGTAGCATCTTGTAACCGCATTGTGAACGAGAGCACGCCGATTGTGGATGCACGCTTGGAGGATGGTTCCAGAGTAAATGTTGTATTGCCGCCGGTCGCTTTGGACGGAGCGGTTATGACAATACGGCGATTTCCGGATGTTACCTATACGATGAAGGATTTGGTAAGGAAAGAGATGCTATCGGATGAAGTGGCAGATATATTGAAGGTGTTGGTAAAGAGTAAGTATAACATACTGATATCCGGTGGAACCGGATCAGGAAAGACCACATTTCTGAATGCTTTGACAAACTTTATTCCGGTGACAGAGCGACTGATCACGATTGAGGATTCTGCCGAACTGCAGATACAACAGATACCGAATCTGGTACGAATGGAGGTGAGAAATGCCAATATTGAAGGACGAAATGCGATCGGAATGAAAGATTTGATTCGCAGTTCGCTACGGATGCGGCCGGATCGAATTATTGTGGGAGAGGTGCGGGGAGAAGAAGCCGTTGATATGTTACAGGCAATGAACACCGGACACAGTGGCTCGCTGACGACCGGACATGCGAATTCCGCCAGGGATATGTTATATCGTCTGGAGACAATGGTACTTATGGGAATGGATATTCCGTTGTTAGCGATTCGCCAGCAGATTGCATCGGCAATTGAAATTATTGTGCATATAGGAAGAGTGCCGGGGGGAAAACGGAGAGTGCTGGAGTTAGCGGAGATTACGGGGATGGAACAAGGAGAGATCAAACTGCATACCTTGTACCGTTATCAGGAAGGGACGAAAATACAGGAATCGGATCCGGAGATTCCGGAACAAAAGTTAAGACAGGAAACTGTGTGTTGGAAACGGATAGAAGGGATACAGCATGATGAAAAAATGGAAACGGCAGGATATATGGAAGCATATCGGCAGATACAGGAAACCGGAATATGGGATAGTACTGATAGGGATAGCGGTTAGCTGCATGGGAATTGGGTATTTGTTTTATGATTCCTGGATAGCGGGAGTTGTATTAAGTCCGTCAATCGGATTTTTTCTTCATTGGTATGAAGGGTGGAGAATCAAGCAGCAAAAAAAGTGCTACCTGATTGCATTTAAGGAGTTGCTATACGCACTGGCATCAAATTTGCGTGTAGGCTATTCCGTCGAAAATGCATGGAGGCGAATGCGAAAGGATCTGCAGTTGCTATACCCGGAAGATGAAGCCCTGATGAAAGATATCAGGGAGGTGGAAGAAAGTCTGGAACTCCACATTCCGATAGAAGTGGCGGTAGAGCGAATGAGCAAGAAACAGGAACTGGAAGAGGTTCAGAGCTTTTCGGAGGTCCTGAGTACGGCAAGACAAAGCGGAGGAAATCTGGTTCATATGATGGATAAAACAGCAGAGGTAATTGCGGAGAAGATAGAAGTCGAGCAGGAAATACAGACCATACTGTCAGGAAAGAAGCTGGAGCAGAAGATTATGTGTGGAATGCCGGTTTTGATGCTGTTATACCTTAGGGTGACCAATCCGATTTATCTGGAGCCGTTGTATCATAATGGACTGGGAATCATACTTATGACGGGCTGCCTGATAGGAGCGCTTCTGGCTGCGTATTGGGGCAATCGTTTGGTTGGAATCGAGGTGTAGGATGAAGAAGATAGTTGAAAAAATATATCGATGGTTAAAGGATAGGGGGCTGCTTCACCCAGACCGTATGAGGAGACAGATGAAGCAATTAAATTATAGAAGTACGACTCAACTGGAGGAAGCAATCGATGCCTGTTATATCCGAAGAATACGAATGGTATGTGTCGTCGGACTGGTAACGCTTTTGTTGTCCTTGATTGCTGTTTGGATGGATTGCGCAGATGAAAAAGGTCTGGTGATCGAACGAAATGGATATGGGGAAGAGACCGGGCAGTATGATCTTGTTTATAAGGGAGAAGGTGGCGAAACAGAAGTGTTTGATGTCGAAGTTGCATCCGTACAATATTCTCCCGAAGAGCGGGAACAGGCATTTCAAGAGTCTTTTTCCTATCTGGAATCCAATATGCTCGGAGACAATCCGTCGATGCTGGAGATCAGAGAGAAGCTGGAACTTAAGAAAACCGTACCACGGGAGGGGATTACCGTTTCCTGGAGTAGTGACAATTATGAGCTTATAGATAGTAAGGGGATCGTTCATAACGAAGAAATTTCGGACAAACAAAAGGTATGTCTGGAACTGAAACTACAATATGAAGACTACGAGGAATGCAGATCCTATGAGCTATGGGTGGTACCCAGACTATATACGGAGGAAGAGCAACAGCTACGAAGTGTACAAAGAGCGGTTGAGGAGCGGTTAAAGGAGAATCCGTATGAGCGGGAGGTGGTGATACCGGATCGGGTGACAGGAGGGCAGATACAGGAGACAGGCCATAGAATGCCGGTATGTGTGATACTTTTGATCGTGGGAGGAAGTACATGCGGATTGCTTTGGATGCGCCCGAAAGAGGTGCTTGGGAAACAGGTGAAGAAACGAAAACAGACATTGTTAAGAGAGTATCCGAATCTGGTGAATCAGCTTTTATTGTATATAGGAGCTGGGACTACGATAAAGGGGGCTTTTGAACGGATGCTGCGCAGGTATGAACAGAAAGGGGAAACAACCGGATGCCTGTATCAGGAGCTAAAGTATATGTGGAATGAGATGAAGCTTGGATGCTCACAGGAGCAGGCATATATAAATATGGGAAGACGTATTGGCCTGCTTCCGTATATGAAGTTTACGACACTGCTGGTACAGCAGATACAGAAGGGATCCGGAGGGATTACATTGCTACTGGAGCAGGAGGAGCATATGGCATTTGAGCAGAGAAAGCAACAGGCCAGAAAAAGCGGAGAGGAGGTAGGAACCAGACTATTATTCCCAATGATACTGCTTATGATAATATCTATGATTATTGTGGCAGGGCCGGCAGTGATGAATTTTAATATTTAAAACCAAAAGGAGGATATAACAATGGAAATGATGAAAGAGTTTTTAGTAGGAGAACATTCTGAAGATGGAATGGGTGTGGTAGAGGTGCTGCTTATCATAGTGGTACTGATTGCGATGGTAATTATTTTTCAGGATCAGATCACACAATTGGTAAATAAGATCTGGAAGTCTATTAATCGGGATGCCGGTACCGTTTACCGGTAAAGACGGGGAGGCATATATGAAGAACAGGAATCGAGGAGAGCTATCAGTCTATTTATGTGCTATGACAGGGGTACTGCTCTTACTGCTGGTAACGATCATACAAGGTGTTCGGATCTGGGAAAGTAAGGCAAGGGGAGCCCAAGCCATGTCAGGTGCGGTATACAGTCTAAAGGGAGATTATCAGCCGGAATTATTTCGACGATATCATATCTTTGCGATTGATGCGACTTATTATGGAAGAGGAGAAGGAACTATGGAGGCAAGGGCAGAGGAGTATCTGGATACGAACCTAAAATCCTCTGCCGGTCTATATACATATGAGATTACAAATGTTGAAATTCATAATAAAAAATATTTTATGGATGACGATCTGGCGGGTTTTTATACGCAGATGAAAGAGGATATGCGACTTCGATTTCCTGTGATAACGGCACAAACGGTATTAGGAAGTTATATGCAGGAAGAACAGGATGCGGAAGTATCCGATGAGCATATTAGCTGGCAGCAGGCAGGAGAAACATCGGATACTACGGAAATTCCGGAAGTGTTATCTGAGCAGGAACTACAGGACATAGGCTTAGACAAGATTATACGGGAACAGGGAATGGAACCGGAGTATGGAGTGACGCTAGAGGACCTGAAGAAGTTGAATCTGGCGGAACAAGGCTGGTTAAAGGATCCCCGACAGGTGTTGGAAACAATGGGATCAAACGCTGATATCCTTCAGATTGTAATACCGGAGAATGTAAACGAGGTATCGAAGGAGGCGGTTGTTACAGGAAAGCTTCCGTCCGGGGGACAGGCGTCCCATCTGGAGAATATTTGGAAGATGGAGCATTTGAGCGATGTGACCGATATGAAAAACTGGATTCAGGGAGATTTCGGTCGAATCCCTCATATCGAGGTAACAGAGAGCCGGGAGCTATATGGCGTAGGATATGCACTCGATTGCTTTCAACACGCAGAGTTGAAAACGATGGAAGAGGTGCAGGAAACGGGTACAGCCGTGCCGATCGAAGAGGAAGCGCAAGGGGCTGAGGAGAATCATGTTCTGACATGTGAATTGGAATATTTGATTGCCGGAGAGAATTCGGACTATAAGAATTTAGAAACAATAGCAGAACAGTTATGTATGATTCGAATGGTTCCGAATGCGGCATATGCATTTTCGGATGAGACCATGAAGAAGGAAGCTCTGGCAGCGGCAGTCCTGATTTTGACACCGCTGGGTGTACCGGAACTGGCAGAACCGGCATCTTATGTACTTTTGGGATGCTGGGCATATGGAGAAAGTCTTCTGGATGTCAGAAGGCTGCTCCATGGGGAGTCTGTACCGCTGTTTAAGGATGAGACAAGCTGGCGACTGTCCCTGAATGGTTTGTCCGAGCTGGCAGATGCCGATTATAAGGAGGATGGAAAGGCTGGAGAGCAGGGGCTTTGTTACGAGAATTATTTGGCAGTGTTACTGCTGACGCAGACGGATTCGGATATAAAGTATTACCGTATGCTGGATGTGATGCAGTTAAATATACAGGAAACAGAGCCGAACTTTCAGATCAGTCACTGTATCTATGAGTTTCAAATACAGGCAGAGATCCGGGAAGGACGAAAAAGCTGGTATCTGAAGGAAACGGGTTCTTATATAAAAACAGCGGATGACAGATGATGTATGAAGGAAAGAGATAAACAAGGAAGGGGGTGCTCTGAAATGCACACTGTTTTGTATGGTTTATTAACCGATTCGGGTCGGTATGGTCACTTATCTTTAATAACAAAAAATAAACATTTCGCCCTGGAAAACACGACTCCAACTACAAAAACAGATCAGATAAACAGACAGGCAGAACCGGCGGTGATAAACTCCCCCCTTACAGTACAGTGTGCAGTTCAGAACACCCCATGTCGTAGAAATGTGAATCGGGGATCTGCTACAGTGGAAGCGGTCTGTATTCTGCCGATGTTTCTGATTGCTTTTTGGATATTATACTCGATGTGTCAGATGTTTATTGTTGATAATCTGGTCTATCAGGCAGTGATGAATACAGCGGAGGAACTGGCGGAATATGCATATCTGGTAGAGGAAGATTCTATGATACTGGATACGGTGGCAGCAAACGGGATGCTTCAGGAGTATTTGCCATCGGATAAACGTTTGGAGCGATATGTAAAGGGTGGGAAAGCAGGACTGTTGATTTTGTATCCGGTAAAGATGGATGCAGAGGGATTTTTTACTGTGAGATTGAATTACAGGCTGGAAATTCCGGCTCCCTTTTTCAAAAATCTGGGAATGCCGATTCAGATACAGGTACGCCAAAAGGCGTATACAGGATATCAGAAACCGAACGAAGAGGATAACGAAGGGGCGTATGTTTATCTGGCAGAAAACGGAACGGTATATCATTTGACCAGAGACTGCAGCCATCTGAATCTGACCATTCGTCCGGTGGATGCAGATAGATGCAGGGAACAGTATGCAGAACTGACCCCCTGCGAGTACTGCGGAGATGAGGCGGCGGATGTTTATTATATTACGGATACCGGAGAACGGTATCACACGTCTATGGAGTGTGGTGGACTAAAGCGAACGGTGCGACGTGTGCCGCTTTCAGATGCACAGGGGTATGCACCTTGTTCCCGATGTGGAAAAGAATAGCGATAGTGACAGGAACCGGAGGTAAACCACAGAAGAGGATGAGAGGAGGATCCATAGTGTGAGTAAGCGAGAAAACAGACTCAAAAGAATATATAAGGAAAAAAGTCGAAGAAATGAGAAAAGGAATCGAGGAAGTGCAGCACTGGAAATTACATTGCTGATGCCGATGGTTCTCATGATTTTAATCCTGATTCTGACCATGCTTATAAGTGCATTACAGCAGGCACAGGTGCATGGAGAACTTATGATTTATTATGCGGATGTAGAAGCACTTGGAAAAAAGACCGGGATGGAGATCTATGAAGAAGAAACGGAACTGCAGTTGATAAAGGGATATGAGTTACATTCCGTTCAGCAACAGGTTGTGCGGTATTCGGAAACGCAGGATCGCTTAAGGAGGTGGCAGGTGTTTGAAGAACTGTTTGAAGAATGAAGGGTTCCATCAGTACTGTTTGATTCAGGTCCGGGAGCAGGATCTGGACGGATATATGATAACTATGCTGGCACAGTATCGGGGAGATACACTGCTTCCGATGAAACTGCAGTGCCGGGATGAAGAACGATGCCTGGCATATGAGATAAGTGGTATGGAATCTGTAGAACAGATGGTTTCAATCGGTGATATGAAAGGTAGAAGTATATGGAAACTGTTCGAAGCGGTGTGGAAATGTTGTGATGAGGTGGAAGAATATTTGCTTCCCATGGAAGGAATCCGCTTGAAACCAGAGCAGATTTATTACGATTCCGTTCGACAGCAGTTTTTCTTTTGCTATTCGCTGGAGCAAACGGAAGACTTTATGGAAAAGGTGCGGACATTAGCAGAATTTTGTATGAAGCATACGGATCATGAAGATTCAGAGGCAGTATTTTTTATTTATGGTTTATATCGGATTTTGCAGGAGGATAGTGTTGATAGAAGCAGGCTGCGACACTATATGGAGGAATCCGGGCTGAGGACAGTAGCGAAAACTGTACAAAGGGATTCTGCAATGCAGTCGGAAGAAGGATGGAAAAGTGCATGTGAAGAGAGAAAAGAAGAAACGGGGAATGGAGAAAACCGGCGGAAGAAGCAGGAGAGTATAGGAACTGAACAGATACACACACAGGGAAATGGCAAGATATCCCGGGTATATGCCGGTGGAGCAGTATTAGCAGTGGGAGCTGCTTTGGTGGAAGGAATACGATATCTCTGTTTTACATACCGGGAACTTGAATTAAAGATGTGTATTATTCTGGTGATTGTTGGAATATTTTTAATATACAGTTTTGTGCGAAGCCATAAGAGAGAAGTGTGGTGGGGAGACAAGAGGAAAAAAGAGGAAGAAGGAGAAGTAAGAAGGAAAGAATTTTCGGAAAAGAAGGATGAACCGGAACTGACCGCTGAAGACAGTACAGAAATCAGCGCAGAGATCAACGCGGAAACCACAGTATTAAGTGTCGTATCTTCATCTGCAGGACTATGCTGGCAGTTAAAGGGTCAGAAAGAAACGGTGCCGGACATAAGTCTTTCTCATCTGCCCGGCGTGATCGGAAGGCGGGCAGAGGATGTGGACTATCCGGTTATGGATGCAGGTGTCAGTCGGAGACACCTGATGTTGTTTCGTAACGAAGATCGGATCTATGCAGAGGATCTGGGTTCGACGAACGGAACTTATGTAAATGAGATCCGTATAAAGCCGGGAGAACCGTTCCTGTTGCAGGAGGGAGATTTACTTAAAATCGGGTCAAATCAATATCAGTTTCGCAAAGGGCTTTAATGTTGCTTTTATCAGACCTTTCCGCTATAATATTATCAGTATAAGACTCGTTATGAGTTGTCTGCGCATATGGATAGAATGGGCAGATATATGGATGGCTGGAGAAAAGATAAGAGGAGATACACAGTGAAGATTAACATTTATTATGGCGGTCGAGGGCTGATTGAAGATCCGACTCTGTATGTGATTGGAAAACTGACAGAGGTACTGGAGGAACTTCGGGTAGATGTACGAAGATATAACCTGTATGAGGAAAAAAATGCAATCGCAACACTGCCGGCTACTTTAAAGGAGGCAGATGGTGTTATTCTGGCGGTTTCACTGGAGTGGTTTGGAATCGGCGGTTATATGCAGCAATTCCTGGATATGTGTTGGTTGTATGGAGATAAAGAAAAGATAAAGAGCATCTATATGCTTCCGGTTGTAATGTCTACGACTTATGGAGAGCGGGATGCCGAGCTGACATTGACCAAAGCGTGGGAAACGCTTGGTGGTATGTCATTGAACGGACTGGTCGCATATGTGGAGAATCACACTGATTTTGAGACATCTCCCGTATATCGGCGGATTATTGAGAAGCGGGCAGAGGATCTGTATCGTGCAGTGAATCAGTCGGCGGCTATTCTGCCAAACAGTAGTGTAGCGGTAAAGGATAATGTTTCAAGAACAAAGACCATTGATCTGACACCACAGGAAAGTGAGCAGCTATCAAAGTTTGTATCCGATGATACGTATGTTAAGAAACAGAAAAAAGATATTGAAGAATTGTCAGCCATGTTTAAGAGCATGTTAGGTGACACGGAGGAGACAGAGAAGGAAGGGGAGTTTATCCGGGAGTTTCGGACGAACTTCTATCCGTTGGAAGGCTTCAGTGCAAAGTATGTGATTATGATACCGGATCGTGAAGCAACACTGTCGATCGAAGTAACACCAAAGAGTGTAAAGTGCTGGTACAGTGATGATGAAGAGGCCGATGTGGTAATGAAGGCGGAGACAAAGGTGCTAAAGGCGATTTTATCCGGAAAGAATACTTTTCAGAGGGCATTTATGGCAGGAGAAATCACTGCGAAAGGAAACTTTAAGACCTTAAGAACACTGGATCAGGTATTTCGGTTTCAGTACTAGACATTCGGAATGAGAAGAAGACAAAGTAGGAAGTGAAAACATGTCATACATGGCACTATACCGGAAGTGGCGTCCGGATACATTTGAAGAAGTAAAGGGACAGGAGCATATCGTAACGACATTGAAGAATCAGTTAACCCACGATCGTATCGGGCATGCATATTTGTTTTGCGGAACACGGGGAACAGGAAAGACGACGGTTGCAAAGCTGTTTGCAAAGGCAGTAAATTGTGAACACCCGGTGAATGGAAGTCCCTGTGGACAGTGTGCGAGCTGCAGATCCATCACAGAGGGAAGCTCTATGAATGTGATTGAGATTGATGCGGCATCGAACAATGGCGTTGATAATATTCGTGAAATACGGGATGAGGTGCAGTATTCTCCGACGGAAGGAAAGTATAAGGTATATATTATAGATGAGGTTCATATGCTATCCGGTGGAGCATTTAATGCTTTACTAAAGACCTTGGAGGAACCGCCGTCATATGTGATATTTATATTGGCGACGACAGAGGCACATAAGATTCCCATCACAGTACTATCCCGGTGTCAGCGGTATGATTTCCGAAGAATATCGATCGATACGATCTCCGGACGGTTGTCAGATCTTATGGAACGGGAGAATCAACCGGTTGAGAAGAAGGCAATCGATTATATTGCGAAAGTAGCAGATGGATCCATGCGAGATGCATTAAGTCTGTTGGATCAATGTATCGCCTTCTATCTTGGGGAGACACTTACCTATGAGAAGTGTCTGGAGGTACTGGGAGCCGTAGATACAGAGGTGTTTATTCGCCTGTTGGAGACAGTGGAAGCCAAGGATGTAACAAAGGCAGTTGATATTATAGATGAAATTATCTGGCAGGGCAGAGAGTTGGGGCAGTTTATTACGGATTTTACATGGTTCATGCGGAATCTGTTGCTGCTTAAGACTTCGGAGGATAGTATGTCCAGACTGGATTTCTCCAGAGAGACGCTGGAGACGATGAAGCGGACGGCAGATCAGATATCTCTGGAGGCTTTGATGCGGTATATTCGAATCTTTTCAGAATTGTCCGGAAAGATTAAATATGCAACACAGAAACGGGTAGTTCTGGAATTGGCAGTTATTAAGCTGTGTATACCGGAGATGGAACGAAATTATGATTCTATACTGCAACGCCTGTCGGAGCTGTCTGATAAGGTGGATCACTGTATGGAAGAATCTGCACAACCGGTAGTTCGGTATGTAGAGGCACCTGCTACGGTACCGCAGAAGGAAGCATCCTTGGAGGAATTAAAGAAGGAACTGCCGGCGGCAACGGTGCAGGAGCTGCAGGAGATTGCGAAACGGAGGGAAGAGGTCTTTGGACTTTTAGAACCGGCAGTGGCGAATCTGCTTCGGATGTCAGACATGCGGATCAATAAAGAGAATAAGAGCATTGTTGTTATGCTTGACGAGACGAATCAGGGACTTCTGGGAAACGAAGAAGACCGTACTACGATAGAAGAAGCGTTTGAAAATGTGCTGGAACGGCAGGTACATGTGGAGTATCGCAGACATTCGGCGAGCGGAAACGGGCAGACAGATCTGGTTCGAATGGATATATTTAAGGAATTGAATATTCCTGTGGAATATGATGATAATTAGGAGGATAGAAAGATGGCAAAGCGTGGTGGTTATCCTGGAGGAATGATGCCGGGAAATATGAACAATCTCATGAAGCAGGCACAGAAGATGCAGAAGCAGATGGAGGAAGCAACAAAGGAACTGGAAGAGAAAACCTATGAGGCAACTGCCGGTGGCGGGGTTGTAAAGGTAGTAGTCAGTGGAAAGAAAGAGATTGTATCCATTGAACTGGATGAAGAAGTTGTGGATAAGGATGACATTGAGATGCTTCAGGATCTGATTATGGCAGCAGCCAATGAGGCGTTGCGGGCACAGGAAGAGGATTCAAACAAGCAGATGTCGAAGATTACCGGTAATATGGGAGGAATGGGAGGATTTCCGTTCTAATTATGAATTACTATGGTACAGAGATCAGCAATCTAATAGAACAATTGTCCAGACTGCCGGGTATTGGCGGGAAGTCTGCACAACGTCTGGCATTTCATATTATTGATATGCCGGTAGAACAGGTAGAGAAGCTGGCGGATACACTGCTTACAGCCAGGAAAAATGTAAAGTACTGTAAGAGATGTTATACGTTGACAGATAAAGAAGTATGTCCGATCTGTAGTTCGGAAAAACGGGATCACAAGACGATTATGGTGGTAGAGGATACGCGTGATCTGGCAGCCTACGAACGAACCGGAAGATTTCAGGGTGTATATCATGTATTACATGGAGCATTAGATCCGGCTATGGGAAAAGGACCGGAGGATATCCGGTTGAAGGAACTTTTGCAGCGTCTTCAGACAGAGGATGTAGAAGAGTTGATTATAGCTACGAATTCGGATGTTCCGGGTGAAGCGACAGCTATGTATATCAGCAGATTGGTAAAACCGTCCGGTATTAAGGTCAGCCGGATCGCAAGTGGTGTTCCGATCGGCGGAGAACTGGAATGTATAGATGAGGTAACATTGCTCCGTGCTCTGGAGGGCAGAGTGTACTTATAAACTATAGGAAAGAGAAGGTGGATACTATGAAGAGAATCGGTATGTTAACCAGTGGTGGTGATTGTCAGGCATTGAATGCAACCATGCGAGGGGTTGTGAAAGGTCTATATGGTTCCTTTAAGGATGTGGAAATCTATGGATTTCTGGAAGGCTATAAGGGTCTGATGTATGGAAACTATAAGCAGTTAAAGGCGGATGATTTCTCAGGCATCTTAACAAAGGGCGGAACGATTCTGGGCAGTTCCAGACAGCCATTTAAGCTGATGAGAGAGCCGGATGCAAACGGTATGGACAAGGTAAAGGCAATGAAGGATACCTATAAGAAGTTGAAGCTGGACTGTCTGGTTGTATTAGGTGGAAATGGATCTCAGAAGACTGCCAATTTGTTGAGTGAAGAGGGATTAAATGTAATTGGTCTGCCAAAGACAATCGATAATGATCTTTGGGGAACCGATATGACATTCGGATTTCAGAGTGCGGTTGACATTGCAACAATGGCAATCGACTGTATTCATACTACCGCTGCCTCTCATGGACGGGTATTTATCGTAGAGATTATGGGACATAAGGTCGGTTGGATTACGCTGCATGCGGGTATCGCCGGTGGTGCAGATATTATTCTGATTCCAGAGATCCCTTATGATATTAAGAGCGTATGTAAGGCGTTGGATAAGCGTGCACAGCAGGGGAAGCGGTTCTCGATTCTGGCGGTTGCTGAAGGTGCAATATCAAAAGAAGTAGCTGCACTGCCGAAGAAGGAACGGAAGGCACTTCTGGCAAGTCCAAAGCATCCTTCAGTCGCATATGAACTGGCAGAACAGATCAAGGCATATGGCGGACAGGAGGTTCGTGTTACGGTTCCGGGACATACACAGAGAGGCGGCAGTCCATGTCCTTATGACCGTGTACTTTCCAGCCGGTTTGGTGCAAAGGCTGCAGAATTGATTAAAGAAGAAAAGTATGGTGAACTGGTAGTGTTGAAGGATAACGAAGTGACTTCGATTCCGTTATCAGAATCTGCCGGAAAGTTGAAATATGTATCACCGGATGATAGTATTGTACAGAATGCAAGAATGCTGGGTATCTCATTTGGTGATGACTAGGCGAATCAAAGAGGAATAGGAAGGAGCACCCTCTGGGTGCTCCTTTGACTGTAGGAAACTATTCCCTGCGGCTGCATATTATATTATACATTTGGTCATCTGATGACAGATGACGGGAGGGTGAATATGAGCAGCTTCAGTGAATATCTGGAACAGGCAGCGAGAAATCCATATCCAAAGGAATGGAATCTGGAGGCACTTGAACTGTCAGAAGAGGATGTAAGTCAGGACTACGAAAAAATGAAACGGATGTATCCCAGAGAAGCTCGATTTGTAGCGGCGATAGTCGAAGATATGTGCGACCAGTTAGAATATGAAGGAAGCCCGATGTTCGATGAACAACCGGATGGAGTCACCATTTACCGAATGGCAGAAGAGGTATATACCCGGATGAAGGGCAGGGAGCAGGGATCACCCAAGCCGGATGCACCGCTCATGCAGCTCAGTCTGATCCTGATCTGCAATGAATTTCATGTGAGAAGATGTCGATACAGACAAAGAAGAAAAAGATTCTGGTAGGAGACGTTATAACAGGAGTAACAAAACGATGAAGAATATCTTGATAAGAATAGTTGTTCTGATAGGAGTATTTATAGCTACGGTTTTTCTGGTTAATAAGTGGGAAAATGCAGGTATGGACGAGGTGACCGCCGAGATGGAGCAGCCGACACTTCCTTTGGTATACATGGAGGCTGGTGAGGAAGAGATCAACTGTCTTCATGGCTACACCTCATCCATTGATATTGCCCTGTTTCATGATTCGATTACACCGATCGGTACCGATCAGGTGGTGAAGTTTCGAATCGAAGATGTAGGCGTAGATATCGATACAGTTGGTTATGAGGTGCGAAGCGTCGATGGAAGTTCCTTGATTGAGAATGGTTCTGTCGATGATCTGGAGAAGAACAATGGCTCTTTTTATGCAACGACAACCCTGAGAATGAATCTGACAGAGCTTCAGGAATATGCATTTGTTGCTTGTCTGAAGTTAAAGGATGGACAGGAAGTAAAGTATTATACCCGATTAATTCCATCCAACGAACTCTATACGAAGCGGTTTCTGGAATTTGTTATGAACTTCCATGAGGCTACATTTGATAAAGAAAGCGGATCGGCAATAACGAAGTATATTGAGCCGAATGATACAGGAGAAAATGAGAATCTGAGCCATACCGATATTCATTCGAATTATGAAACGATAACGTGGGCAAACCTTTCTACCATGCGGATTTCTCAGATGGTTCCGACGATTAAGGATATCGATCAGAAGAATGCGACGATTGAGCTGAAGTACGTTGCAATCGCCGGTGATGTTGAGAACGCTCAGTATTTTAACGTAGCTGAGGAATATCGTGTCAGATATGTGGATGATAGTACGATTTATCTTATGGACTATGACCGGAATGTAGAAAGTATTTTTGACCGATTCAATGTAAATACCGTAAAGAACTGGTTCTTTCTGGGAATATCGGATCTGAACGATTTTCAATACCGGGTCAGTGATGAGAACAATAAAGTGGCATTCGTGAAAGAAGGACAGCTGTGGTATTATAATTATTCGAATACCACCATTACAAAGGTGTTTGCCTTTTGGCAGGATACGCCGACGGATATACGAACTGCTTATGACCAGCATGGAATCAATATCGTCAAGATGGATGATGAGGGCAACATCGTATTTACCGTGTATGGGTATATGAATCGTGGTCAGCATGAAGGAGAAAACGGAATCGCCGTATATCGATTCAGGGCTGCAACGAGCCGGTTGGAAGAGGTATTGTTTATATCCTGTGACGAACCGTATGAGATTCTGAAGGAGGATGCCTCCCGTCTGAACTATCTGAATGAACAGGGAGAATTCTTCTATCTTCTGGGAAATAACGTGATGAAGATTGATCTGGAAACACGGGAATCGAGTTATATCGTCCATGGAATTCCGAAGGAATATCTGGCAGTTTCCGATAGCGAATATCTGCTGGCATATCCGAATTCGGATGTAGACCGGGACAGTACCCAGGTGACGATTATGAATCTGGAGAACTATGAGGAGCATACGATCGATGCTGGTGAAGGGCAGAGAATAAAAGCTTTGGGCTTTATTGAAGATGATTTGGTATATGGTCTGTCAAATGCCGAAGATGTGGTTCTGAATACAGATGGAAGTAGTATTTTCCCGATGCATACCCTTCGGATCGCAACGTTAGAAAACGAAATAGTAAAGGAATATGAGAAAGCGGGAACATACGTTATGGAGGCCCGTGCGGCAAATCAGGTTGTATATCTGACCAAAGCAACCAGAAATGACGGGAATTATGTGTCAGCACCGGATGACTTTATCACCTTTAAGGAAGCGGATGGGGATGGAATTCAGGTCAGCTACCAGTATACCTATGATGGATATAATCAGTTATATATGATATTCCCGAACTATATGTATGTAACCTCGATTCCGCAGTTGATTATAACAAAGGAAGTACTGGAGAATACAGATGCAACGATTGCGGTTGACAGTGGGGAGAAGTCCGGACGCTACTATGTATATGCACAGGGAGGCATGCAGGGCTCCTATTCATCTGCCAGAAATGCAGTACTGGCAGCAAACGAGGAAAGCGGACTGGCACTGGATAGTAATGGAAACTGTATCTGGAAGATCAGCGGACTTCTGGAGTACGCAGAGGTAACGGAAGGGTTACAGGAGACAACCTGTGCAACACCTGCGGATTCCTTGAAGGAGTGTATAGAGATGATTCTTCAGTATGAGGATGTGCCGATTCCGGAAGATATGGATATGAGTGGCAATCCAAACGATGTTCTTCAGCGGTATCTTGGAAAAACCGGAGTGAATCTGGTGGCCTGTGATGTGGATAACGCATTATTTTATCTCTGCCAGGGTGCACCGGTGATTGCAAAACTGGATGGAGACACATATGTATTGATTATCAGTTACAATACAGCAACCATACGGTATTATAATCCGGTTACCGGGGAAGAGGTTCGACAGGAACGATATATTATCGAGCAGACGTTTGAGGAACAGGGGAATCAGTTCTTTACGTATGTTCATGAATAAGGCAGCGCAAAGAATAGGTAATGAGAGGATACAGGAGATGTCTACAACAGAGGAACAACAGCTTCTGAAACGATTTTCAGAACTGGCAGAACAGAGTTATCAAAATAGTGTCTATTACTTTACGGATTTTTTGTCGGTTACAGATGTATCATTGGTCTATCAGGTGGCAGAGGAATCAGAGTTTACCCTGTGGGGTGGTGCTGATGGATGCGAACGGGTGATGATCCGGTTTGGAAATCCGGAAGAATTCGGATATGAAACCCCATTTCCGATCCAACTCCTAAAGGTAGAACCACTGATCAAGAAGTTTGCGGAAGAGATTACACACCGGGATGTATTAGGGGCGTTGATGAATCTGGGAATCGAACGGGATACGGTCGGAGACATCGTAGTAAAGGATAAGACGGCCTATGTATTTGTAGTAGAGCGAATTGCAGAGTATATCCGGGAAAACTTAGGACAGATCCGGCATACACATGTCAGATGCCAGGCCTTAGAGGAGATGCCGGAGGCAGTGACGCCACAGCTGGAGGGTGTAGAGCTGATCGTTTCTTCCATTCGGCTGGATGCAGTGATTTCAAAGCTATATCACCTATCCAGAAATCAGGCACTGGATCTGTTCCGGAAAAAGCTGGTGTTAGTGAACGGAAGAGTCTTTGAGAACAATAGTGGATCCATTAGGGAAGGAGATGCTGTGGCTGTTCGCGGATATGGAAAGTTTATCTTTCGGGGGCTGCAGTATGATACTCGGAAGGGAAAGCGGGCGGTTGCAGTAGACCGTTATGTATAGGAGGAGGTAGGACCGGATGGCAGATCTGTGTGATGACTGTATGAACTATGAGTACGATGAGGAGTATGAATGTTATACCTGTATGATGGAACTGGACGAAGATGAGATGAGCCGGTTTTTAAGCGGAAACTATCGCGAGTGTCCATATTATCAACAGGGAGATGAGTATAAGATCGTCCGACATCAGATGTAGGAGAAAACGTGTCTGCACATATAACTTACGCATTTGTCATATATTGTTCAAAACAAAGGGATGGCAGAAAAGATGCGGAATTATGTGCTGACACTTTTTTTGGTTCTGGTACTGCTGGGAATGGCACTGATATTGTGTGCGTGTGGAACCAGAGACGCGAATGGAATAGAAAAGGCAGAAAAGGAACAAACGGATATGGACTTCACGGTTTGTGAGGCAGGGAGACTGCCGGCAGAACTGGTGGAACTGATAGAAAGTAAGAAGGCGGAGCCGTTTCGGCTGACCTTTACAACCAGAGAGTACATGTATATTGTTGTCGGCTACGGAGCGCAGCCGAGGGGCGGCTGCAGCGTGACGGTAAATGAACTCTATCGAACGGAGGATGCCGTACATATAAAGACAAATCTGGTAGGTGTGGAAGGTGAAACGATCCGGATCGATGGGATGACGTATCCATATGTAGCTGTGAAGTGTGAGAATCAAAACCTTCCGGTTGTCTATGAGTGAGCTGACAATGGTTCTTAAGGAATAATTTTTGTCCTGGCTCATAGAATAGTATCAGCGTAAACGCGGTGAAACAGGAAAGGGGAAAGCTATGCAGTTAGTGAAGAAAGAAATTCGCACGAATAACCACAAGGCATCAAAGCTGGTTCAGCTTACAATAGATGAGGATTTTAATGTATCAGACAGCCGTCAGGATATGGATAAGATTATTATCAGTCAGGGGCAGGTAACCATTGACGATACGGAACCTATGGTAGATCGGATCCGCATAAAGGGGCACGTTAGTTACAGAGTTCTGTATTCTGTGGCAAAGACAGAGGGAGAACTGGATGCTATGGATGGAACGGTTTCCTTTGAAGAGATTATCAATGTAGATGATCTCCTCCCATCCTATGATACCGGTGTAGTCTGTGAGATCGAGGATTTGAATATATCCATGATCCATTCGCGGAAGATTGCAGTCAAAGGACTGCTGCAGATAAAGATAGATGTGACAGAACAGGACGTTATCGAAGGTGCCGAGGGAATCGAGAATGGAGATATGGTTCAGTGCTTGTATAAGAAGATTCCGTATACACGGACGGTAGCAGATCAAAGAGATATCTTTCGAGTGCGGGAGATGGTGACGATTCCGCAGAATAAACCGAATATCCGTAAACTGATCTGGCACAGTGTGACGGTGAATGAGGTGGAGACAAAGCCGCTGGATAATAAGATCGGCATACGGGGCGAACTGGAAGTCTTTTTGATATATCGGGCAGAGGAACAGATGCCGCTGCAGTATCTGAATCTGGATATTCCATTTTCCGGCGAGGTGGACTGCGTCGGTTCCATGGAGGGAATGACGGCAGATATTGGAGTAATGCTGGGAGAAACCCAGTTGAATGTAGAACCGGATGAAGATGGGGAAGAGCGGGTGCTGAATCTGGAGGCAAATCTGGAGCTGGAGATTCGGATCTATCAGGAGGAGGAACTGAATCTTCTGGGTGATATGTTTTCTACCAAGGCATGCATCGATCCGGAATATGAGGTTTTTGACTATGAGTCCCTGATTACCCGGAACAATGCCAAGACCAGAGTGGTAGAACGGTTGAAACGCAAGGAAAACCAGCCGGGGATTCTGCAGGTTTGCTGCGTAGAAGGCTCCGTTAAGATCGATGAAACCAGAACGACGGAGGAAGGGCTGGTGGTCGAAGGCGCGATTGAGGTGAGGATTCTATACATTGCGGAGGATGATGCCAGACCAATGAATGCATTGACGGGATTTCTGCCATTTACATATCTGGTAGAGGCGAAGTGTCTGACGCCGGATGCGGTATACCGGATCCGTCCGACACTGGAGCAGATCAGCAGTATCATGCTCGGAAGTGATGAAGTAGAGATAAAAGCAGTGGTGAACTTAAGCATTATTGCATTTGCAAAGCGTCAGTGCAAGGCGATTACGGATATCACGATATCCGATATTGATTATGAGAAAATGAATCAACTGGCAGGTATCATCGGATATCTGGTTCAGGAAGAGGATACACTCTGGAACATTGCAAAGCGTTATTATACGTCGATTGATACCCTTCGCAGGGTCAATCAGCTGGAGCGGGATGAACTGATGCCGGGGCAGAAGCTGCTCATTGTAAAGGGGTAAATGAGAAAAGGTGCGGTTGCGATAGAGAAAGAAGTGTACTATACTTAGGTCAGAATGGAAATAATAATAAACAATCGCTCTTTGGGATAGATGTGTAGAAGCTTCTACCGTGCTATCCCAAAGATGAATAGGAGGAAATGATATATGGAACGTCCAAATGCGTGGAAGACTTACACGAAAAAGCAGTTAAAAGAGCTGGAAAAGCTGAACAAAGACTATCGGGCATTCTTGAATGTCGGAAAGACAGAGCGGGAATGCGTCACTGAGATAGTACGGCAGGCGGAAGCTGCCGGTTACGTGAACCTGGAAAAAATACAGAAAAAGAAGCGGACGGTACAGCCGGGTGACAAGGTGTATGCTGTATGCATGAAGAAAACCATTGCGTTATTCAACATTGGAACAGAACCGATCGAGCAGGGAATGAATATACTGGGTGCCCATATTGATTCCCCTCGTATGGATGTAAAGCAGAACCCACTATATGAAAACGGTGATATGGCGTATCTGGATACCCACTACTACGGTGGAATCAAGAAATATCAATGGGTAACACTGCCGTTAGCAATCCACGGAGTCGTTGTAAAGAAGGATGGTTCTGTAACGGAGATTGTCATTGGTGAAAAGGAAGATGACCCGGTATTTTGTGTAACGGATCTGCTGATTCATTTGGCAGGAGAGCAGCAGGAGAAGAAAGCAAATAAGGTGATCGAAGGAGAGAATCTGGATATCTTATTTGGCAGTCTTCCGCTGAAGGATGCAGAAAAAGAAGGAGTAAAGAAGGGCGTACTGAAGCTGTTAAAGGAACAGTACGACATGGAAGAGGAAGACTTTCTGTCTGCAGAGCTGGAGGTGGTTCCGGCAGGAAAGGCAAGAGAGGCAGGAATCGATCGAAGTATGATTATGGCATATGGTCAGGATGATCGTGTGTGTGCATATACATCCCTGGTTGCGATGCTGGAGGTGGAACAGGTAAGTAAGACAACCTGCTGCCTCCTGACTGATAAGGAAGAGATCGGAAGTGTGGGTGCCACCGGTATGCAGTCCAGATTTTTTGAAAATACCGTAGCGGAACTGATGGACAGTATGGGAGCGTATTCAGAGCTGAAACTGCGCCGATGCCTGAAGAACTCCAGAATGTTATCCTCAGATGTAAGTGCTGCGTATGATCCGTTGTATGCGGCTGCATACGAGAAGAATAATGCTGCATATTTTGGCCGGGGCATGGTATTTAATAAGTTTACCGGATCCAGAGGAAAGTCAGGCTCAAACGATGCCAATGCAGAATATATGGGAGTATTGAGAAAAATTCTGGATGAGAACAAAGTGGCTTACCAGACGGCAGAGCTGGGTAAGGTTGATGTCGGTGGTGGCGGAACCATCGCATATATCCTGTCCTTATATGGTATGGAAGTGATTGATAGTGGTGTTGCGGTGCTGAATATGCATGCACCATGGGAAGTGACCAGCAAGGCGGATATATATGAAACAAAGAAAGGCTATGTAGCTTTCCTGCAGAATGCATAAGCAGTTTGCTGTATGTGCATAGCTATCCGTACAACAAATATTTTTCGCTCAGGGGTTGTATCTGAAGTAGAATGTCCGATATAATAAATATAGGTATAGATCGGAGGCAGGATGCTGAAGAGTATACAGGAAGTATATGTGTTTTTAACCAAGGAGGGTGATAAGAATGATTAATGGAGTATCCGGTTCTACGTACACAACTGCGACAGCCGCGGCCGCAAATACGACTGCAACAGCTGCAGCTACTACGGAGAAGAAGGCAGATGATACCGCTGCAGTATATGAGAAGAGCAACGAGTCGGCGAAGACCAGTGGAAAGCAGGATAATTCTGCGATTGTTGCAAAGCTGAAGGCGGATGCAGATGCCAGAATGTCTTCCTTAAAGAGTCTGGTAGAAAAGTTGTTTACAAAACAGGGACAGACCTTTGCATGGGCGAATGCGACGAACACAGATTTGATGAATGATTCATCATTCTGGAATGCAATCCGTACCGGTGAGTATCAGGTGGATGAAGAAACCGCAGCACAGGCACAGAAGGACATTTCAGAGGATGGATACTGGGGTGTGAAGCAGACGTCGGATCGTATGGTTGATTTTGCAAAGGCATTGACCGGTGGTGACAGCAGTCAGATCGAGAAGATGCGGAGTGCAATCAAGAAAGGATTTGAGGAAGCAAAGAAGCTTTGGGGCGGAGAACTGCCGGAGATTTCGCAGAAGACCTATGATGCGACCATGGAGAAGCTGGATCAGTGGGCAGAAGAGGCCAAGCAGTCAGCAACCAACTAGAATATAGAAAGTATATGCAGGGGAGTACCGGATATAGGTACTCCCCTTTTTATAAAAACTTGATTAAAAAAATAGGTTTTATAATACTTTTTATTTGGCATATGCTATACTTTATGGCAGAAACGATCAAAAAGGAAAGAAAATGAAGGACGAACAGATATGAAGATAGCAGACAAGGTGAAGGCACTGGTCATTCCACTGGTGCTGATTCCGTTTATTATTATCCTATGTGGTGCTTTGTTGTTCGGCAGAATTTATCTGAAGAAGATATTTGGAAATGGAACAGTCGGAGGACTGGAGGCGTATGCCAGCCCGGTCTTTGCCATGAATAGTGTTACACAAAAGGCATTTTCAGAGATTATTAATGATGTGCAGAATAATCCGGATCAATTATTGGATAAGACCTACTTGCAGGATTTGAATGATCGCCTGGATGACGGGAAAATGACCTTTATTGTGCGGATTGAGGATGAAATCTATTATTCCGGTTCGGAAAAGGCGAATGACCTGATAGCATTGCTTCCTGCATATGGAGATAATAATCAGCTGGAGGGGGGGTTTTTTGTGGAAGCATCCGATCCGTTTTTTTTACAGCAGCAGGACTTTACCCTGAGTGATGGAAGAATCGGGTCTGCATTTATCATAACATATACGGATTCCGTTGTTAAGAATATGAAGCGGATCGTTATTGAGATGATGGTTATGATCATCGGTGTACTGATGTTGGTGAGTGGCTTTACGTCCCTTTATATTTACTGGATCTTTATACGGCCGTTAAAGCTTTTGCAGGCAGGAACCGAGCGGATCAAGGAAGGAAATCTGGAAGAGGATGTCGAGATTCTGGCGGATGACGAACTGGGAGAGGTGTGCCAGTCCTTTAATGAGATGCGCAAGAAGCTAAAGGAATCGGTTGATGACCGGATGCGGCAGGAGCAGGAGAATCGGGAACTGATCAGTAATATTTCTCATGATCTGAAGACACCGATTACGGCGATCAAGGGATATGTAGAAGGAATCATGGATGGTGTGGCTGATACACCGGAGAAACGTGATCGATATATCCGGACTATTTATAACAAGGCGAATGAGATGGATGCCCTGATTAATGAACTGTCTCTTTATACAAAGATTGATAATAATTCCATCCCATATAATTTTGTGAAGATTAACGTGGCGTCTTACTTTGACGACTGTGTAGAAGACATATCGATGGATATGGAGGCGGCAAATGTGGCGTTCGAATACGAGAATACCTGCCCGCGGGATACCAGAGTGATCGCGGATCCGGAACAGATCCGAAGAGTGATCGGAAATATTGTAACGAATGCGGTAAAGTATAACCAGAAGGAACAGAGGAGAGTACAGATCAAGGTACAGCCGTGGGAAGATAACAACGTTTGTATGAGCATCCGGGATAATGGAAACGGCATTGCCTCAAAAGATCTGCCACTGATATTTAAGCGTATGTACCGGACGGATTCTTCCCGGAATTCTTCCACCGGTGGGAGTGGTCTGGGGCTTGCCATAGCGAAGAAAATCATAGAAGAACATGGAGGAACCATCTGGGCCGAGAGCGAGGAAGGCATCGGAACCATGATTGCATTTACACTGAAGATATATACAGGAGGACAAGAGAATGAGTAAAGTATTGATTATTGAAGATGAGCAGGCGATAGCAGAGCTGGAAAAGGACTATCTGGAATTGTACGATTTTGATGTGAATATAGAAAATGACGGAAAGAAGGGGTTGGATCGTGCACTTCTGGAAAACTATGATATCGTGATTGTAGATCTGATGCTGCCGACGGTAGATGGTTTTGAAATCTGCAAGCGGATACGGGAAGTAAAAAATATACCGATATTGGTAGTATCGGCCAAGAAGGAAGATATCGACAAGATCCGTGGACTGGAGCTGGGGGCCGATGATTATATCACAAAGCCGTTTAGCCCGAGTGAACTGGTAGCGCGTGTAAAGGCACACTTGGCCCGATATGAGCGATTGGTAAAGAGCGGAAGCGGGCAGAAAAATGAATTTATCGAGATTCGGGGAATCAAGATCGACAAGACGGCCAGACGGGTATTTGTAAATGGAGAAGAAAAGATTCTTACGACGAAGGAGTTTGACCTGCTGGCATTCCTCGCCAGCAATCCGAATCATGTCTATACAAAGGAGGAACTGTTTAAAGAGATCTGGAACATGGATTCTATCGGAGATATTGCGACAGTAACGGTTCATATTAAAAAGATCCGGGAAAAGATCGAACTGAATACAGCGAAACCGCAGTATATTGAGACCATCTGGGGCGTTGGATACCGTTTCAAGGTATAAAGAGAGGAACAGGAGACAGAGAATGAAACAAATACCGATATTATATGAGGATGATACACTGCTGGTTTGTGTGAAACCGCAGGGAGTGCCGAGCCAGGCGGATCACAGCCATGATGAAGATGTATTAAATTATTTTAAAAGCTATATCTATGATCGCGACCGGATGGAGGAGGAACCCTATCTGGCAGTCATCCATCGTCTGGATCGGCCGGTAGGCGGAATCATGGTACTGGCAAAGACACAGGAGGCAGCCGCAGAGCTGAGCGATCAGGTGCAGGATGGTACGATGATAAAGTACTATCAGGCGATTCTGACCGGAGAGCTGCCGGACGAATACGGAACCTTAGAAGACTATCTGGTGAAGGATGGCCGGACGAATACGACAAAGGTAGTGGCAAAGGGAACCAAAGGTGCTAAAAAGGCGGTTCTGGACTATGAAGTGCTGGATGTACTGGAGACAGATGAGGGAGTTTTGTCTTATGTGTTAATTCAGTTATTAACAGGCAGACATCATCAGATCCGGGTACAGATGGCAAATCAGGGAGCCGGAATCTGGGGGGATACAAAGTATAATCCAAGGTTTCAGAAGGTAAAACGCAGATATCAGCAGATCGGGTTATATGCAACCCGGCTGGAATTCGATCATCCGGTAACCGGAGAACATCTGGTGTTTAAGAATGAACCGGAGGGCGAAGCCTTCGACATTATCGAAATGGAAGATTTTTAAGAAAGAGAATCTTCTGTGAAAAAATCGCTCATACTAACAGGGTCAGAAAGGCAGGTTCGTATGAGGAAAGAGGAAATAAAAAAAGGAATCATAATTGTGGGAATCATAGTGGGGCTGTATGTGAGCATCCGTTTTTTTCTCCCTGTTATGGTTCCTTTTTTGATTGCCTGGCTGATCGCCGGCAGCTTAAGACCGGTTGTGGAACGTTTGATGAAGTGGAGCCATTGTTCTGAAAGGTTGTCATCCGTGATTGTATTTTTGTTTATGCTTATAGTTTTGGTTCTGGGAGGAAGATGGGGGCTGGGAGTGCTATATGGGCAGATCCGGAGTTTTGTTTTGTGTATTCCTTTTTACCGGGAACAGTTTATGGTCGGTCTGGGAGACTGCTGCCGGTATATTGATCAGGGGCTTCAGCTGGGGGAAGGTGTCAGTCTGGCATATGCGACTAAAGCACTGATTGGGATATTCTCTGACTTTCAGACGACTGTGTTGCCCGGCTTGACGACCGGGACGATAGCTGTCTTAAGGCGGATGCTTTCGTCCGTGTTGTTCCTGTTCATTATGATATATGCGACCTTTTTTCTGTTAAAGGACTATCCGAGAGTTCTGGGAGAGGGCAGGATCGCAGGGAAATTCCGGACTGTATGGAATCAGGTTGTAGGTCTGCTGGGTGTCTATCTGCGGGCAGAAGGGACGATCGCACTGGTCCAAATGGTGATCTGTGGAATCGGACTCCGGATATTGCAAAGTCCGTACTTCGTCCTTCTGGCGGTTCTGATCGGAGTGGTTGATGCACTTCCGGTACTGGGAAGCGGCAGCGTATTGATTCCGTGGATGGTATGGAGATTCCTGACCGGGGATGGGAAGATGGCAGTAGGACTGTTGGTGATCTATCTGCTTTGCACGTTGAATCGACAGATGCTTGAACCGAGACTGCTGGGGCAGAAGCTGGGTATGAGTACACTGTTAACTCTGTTTTTGATGTATATCGGTTATCAGCTCTTTGGAATATTTGGGTTCTTTCTGGGACCAATCGGATATATGGTTGGCCGGGCTATTTATGCACAGATTATGAAAAAAAGTTGCAATTACGAAAAAAACATTCTATAATGCACATAGTTAGTCAAAACTAATTTAAGTTATAATGCTCTTACATTGCGGGAGGAAGGAGTCAATTTATGTTTTTGGAGATACAAGGAATAAAAAAGCATTATGGAGAAGGCGATAGCCGTGTAGAGGTGCTTCGGGGCATCGACATATCCATTGAGCATGGAGAGTTTTGTGTATTATTGGGACCATCCGGGTCCGGTAAATCGACGCTTCTGAATATTATCGGAGGAATTGATCAGGCAGACGAAGGAAGCATCACGATTCAGGGTGAGAAGATCGCCGATATGAATGAAAAAAAGCTGACACTCTATCGCAGAAAGCATTTGGGTTACATATTTCAGATGTATAATCTGATTCCGAATCTGACCGTTCGGGAAAATATCGAGGTCGGAGCCTATCTGAGCGATCGGCCGTTGGATGTAGATGAACTGCTGGAAACGCTGGGGTTGACAAAGCATGCCCATAAGCTGCCGAATCAGCTATCGGGTGGACAGCAGCAGAGATGTGCGATCGGACGAGCGATCGTTAAGAATCCGGATATTTTGCTGTGTGATGAGCCGACAGGCGCGTTGGATTATGCTACATCGAAGGAGATTTTGAAACTGATCGAGACTGTAAATCAGAAGTATGGAAATACAATCATTATGGTTACACATAATGATGCCATTAAAAATATGGCGGATCGGGTAGTAAAGCTCCGCGATGGACAGATACGGAAGAACTATCTGAATGAAGAGAAGATTGCTGCGGAAGATCTGGACTGGTAAAGGAGGCAGGAGATGAAGAATCCATTGAGAAAACGTCTGCTGCGCGAGATCAGAGGCGATATGGGAAAATATCTCGTAATCTTTTTGATGTTGATTGTGTTTATCGGTTTTGTATCCGGTAATATCGTAGCAAACAGCAGTATGCTGGCTGCATATCATGAAGGCTTTACAAAGTATAATGTGGAGAACGGACATTTTACTACGACAAATAAAATGAACCCGGCACAGAAGAAGGCTGCCGAGAACATGGGTATTACAGTATACGATCAGTTTTGTGTCAATGACAAGCTGGAGAACGGTACGACTCTGCGGATTTATGCGGATCGGACAGAGGTAAATCTGCCCTGTGTTATGAAGGGCAGACTGCCGGAGGCTGTGGATGAGATCGCATTGGATCGTATGTATGCAGAAAATAATGAAATTAATATCGGTGATACGATCGGGGATGGAAGTCGGACATGGACCGTAACCGGTTTGATTGCGTTGCCTGACTATAGCTGCTTGTTTGAAAACAATAACGATTCCATGTTTGATTCGTTAAAGTTCGGTGTGGCTTTAATCAGCCGGGAGAGCTTTGCACAATTCTCTGAGGATCAGTATAGCTATACCTACGTATGGAAATACAAGAAAGAACCGGCAATGGAGACGGAAGAAAATGAGGTTGCCAATGATTTAATGGATCAACTGGGAAAGGAGGTTTCGCTGGAAACCTTTATTCCGAGATATTTGAATCAGGCAATACAGTTCACAGGCGATGATATGGGAGGCGACATGGTTATGGCTATGGTACTTCTGTATATGGTTATTGTGATCCTGGCCTTTGTGTTTGGATTGACCACCATGGATACCATTGAGAAAGAAGCCAGTGTAATCGGAACGCTTCGTGCATCCGGATATACCAGAGGAGAGCTCATTCGTCATTATATGGCACCGCCGCTGGTTGTGACTTTGGTTGGAGCAATCGTCGGTAATATTTTGGGGTATACAGGGTTTAAGAATTTATGTGTCAGTATGTATTACGGAAGCTATAGTCTGCCGACCTACGAGACGGTATGGAGTGCAGATGCATTCTGGAAGACAACTCTGATTCCGATTGTAATCATGTTGATTATCAATTATGTGATCTTATGGAAAACCTTGCGGCTGGAGCCGCTGAAGTTCCTTCGACATGACCTGTCGAAGAAAAAAGGACGGAAGGCCCTCCGCTTAAATAAACATCTGCCATTTTTCGCCCGGTTCCGGCTGCGGGTAATATTACAGAATATGGGCAATTACATTTTAATTCTGGTAGGTGTGCTGTTTGCAAATATGCTGCTGATCTTCGGACTGGAGATGCCGGTGGTCATCAAACATTATCAGGATACGCTGCAGGAAAATATATTATGTAACTATCAGTACATACTGACACTTCCGGTAGGCGCATTAGATGAGGATCGGAAGCTGGAAAGTCTGTTAACAATGATGTCGTTTGAACAGGAGGTCGAGACGGAGAATGAAGATGCGGAAAAGTTCAGTGTATATACATTGGACAATATGAGTGATTCCAATATCGTAGATGAGATTCTTTTCTACGGAATCGAACCGGACAGCCGTTACGTCGATTTGAGTCTGCAGGATGGAGATGTATACATATCAAAAGCATATGCAGACAAGTATGGACTTCGGCCGGGAGATACGATTCATTTAAAGGAACGCTTTGAAAAGACGGAGTATGAATTCAAGGTGACCGGAATCTATGATTATGAGGGAAACTTAACGGTATTTATGACCAGAGATTATCTAAATCAGGTCTTTGATCTGGGAGACGGTATGTTTGGCGGTTATTTCTCTGATACAGAGATAACGGATATCGATTCCTCTTACATAGGCAGTGTGATTGATTTTGATTCCCTGACAAAGGTAAGCCGTCAGTTGGAAAAGTCCATGGGCTCTAATATGCAGTTGATTAATGCAATTGCAGTTCTGCTGTTTGTGGTACTGATCTATATATTGTCAAAGGTGGTTATCGAGAAGAATGCACAGTCGATCTCTATGACCAAGATTCTGGGATACAATGGAGGAGAAATTGCCAGACTCTATATCGTGTCTACTTCGATCGTGGTAGTGCTTTGTATCTTCCTCAGTATACCGATTGAAAATGTACTGCTGACGGTTATATGGCGGGCGTATGTGAGTCAGGCGATGACGGGCTGGCTGCCGTACTATCTGGCACCGCAGGTTCCGGTACAGATGATTTTGATCGGTGTAATAAGCTATGGCGTGGTTGTGCTCATGGAGATTCGGAAGATTAAGAAGGTGCCAATGAGCATGGCACTCAAAAATGTGGAGTAGTTTATTCAAACGCTATGTCGCCGGATAAGAAGGGAGCGACACATGGAAAAAAGGAGGTTAGGGATCATGAAGAGATATATATGGAATAAGGGAAAGGTACTGCTGATATCAGGAACGATCCTGATGCTTGCAGCAATGGTTGGCTGCAACGGAAAGACAGATCGGGATACAGGTGCAGATTCGGATTCTACAGAAGAAGTAACAACAGAGGCGGCAAAGAGCACAGAGGACTATGAATATCATGAGAGCCAGTTGGAGCATGATAAGGAGGAATCAGTGCATGTACAGGCAGATGCCTATGGAACGCCGGATAAAATAACCGTCAGTACGACGCTTAAGAATCCGGGTGAAGGTGTTGCGATTACCGATTATACAGATCTGAGTGATATTAAGAATAAAGAGGGCGATGAAGAGTATCAGCTCGCTCAGGACGGGACACTGACTTGGGAGAATCATGGAAAGGATATCCGGTATGAAGGAACATCTGAGAAAGAACCTCCGGTATCTGTAAAGGTGACCTACTATCTGAATGATCAGGAAGTGACGGCAGAGGAGCTTGCAGGAGCCAGTGGTACAGTACGGATCCGGTTTGATTATACCAATCATACAGGGGAAGGTTCGGAGATAGTGCCGTTTACGGCGATTACCGGTCTCATGCTGAAGGAAGAGGTAGCCGGCAATATAACGGTTACAAACGGAAAGTTAAAGAGCATGGATGGTGATTATGTGGTTTTAGGATATGCGGTTCCGGGTGTCAAAGAAGCACTGGATACCGATAGCCTGGACATCTTACAGGATGATAGCGAGGATAAGGATACAGAGGAAGAGAAAGAAGCGTTCCCGGATTATATGGAGGTAAGCTTTGATGCACAGGACTTTGAACTGGACTTTACGGCAACGATTCTGACAAATGGAATTCTGACAGATGTAGATATCGAGAAGCTGGCAGATAAGGTAGATGATCTGGCGGATGGATTTGACGATTTGCATGATGGAACCGCCCAGCTTGCAAATGCATTAAAGACGTTATCCGATTCGGGAGCAACTCTGGTAGATGGAGCAGTACAGCTGCAGAGTGGCCTGGAAAGCTTGAATCAGGCACTGTCTCAGCTTCCGCCTGAGGTTCTTGCGCAGGATCCGACTATGGCGCAGCTGGCAGCGTCTGTAGCAGCCTTAAGTCAGGGAAGCGGACAGTTAACAGAAGGCATCCGGGCGTATACCGATGGTGTGAGTCAGGTATATAACGGAAGTGTCGCATTGAACAATGCAACCTACGAGATGACCGAAAGTACGGATGATCTACAGACACTGATGGATCGGCTGCAGAATCTGAAGGATATGGATGCAACCTATGAAAACTATGGCGGGATCGAAGACGGAAAGACCGGAAGTGTCGTGTTTATTATAGAAACGGCCGAGATAAAAGCAGATTAATGCGGAAAAGTGAATGCGGAAACGCAATCAGCTACTTGCATATTCCGGCTTATTTTACTATAATGAAGATTGATTCTGACGAAAGAGCAGTGAGGAAACAGGGATGTACCTTACTTAGGATAGAACAGAGATAGAATAAGAAAAGGAGTATGTCGATATGGCAAAGGACAAGAAGCTGGTGGAAGCGATCACATCTATGGATGAAGACTTCGCACAATGGTATACCGATGTTGTGCTGAAGGCGGGGCTGATCTCGTATACAAACGTGAAGGGGTGTATGGCGATTAAGCCGGCAGGATATGCGATCTGGGAACTGATCCAGAAGCAGTTGGATGAACGGTTTAAGGAAACAGGTGTAGAGAATGTATATATGCCGATGTTTATACCGGAGAGCCTGTTACAGAAGGAAAAGGATCATGTAGAAGGCTTCGCCCCGGAAGTGGCATGGGTGACACATGGAGGCTTGAGCGAACTGCAGGAGCGGATGTGTGTACGTCCGACATCTGAGACCTTATTCTGTGATTTTTATAAAGATGAGATCCAGTCCTATCGGGATCTTCCAAAGGTGTATAATCAGTGGTGTTCCGTTGTTCGTTGGGAAAAAGAGACGCGTCCGTTTTTGCGTTCCAGAGAATTCCTGTGGCAGGAAGGCCATACAGCACATGCAACGGCAGAAGAGGCAGAAGAGAGAACCATTCAGATGCTGAATGTATATGCAGATTTCTGTGAGAATGTACTGGCGATCCCGGTCATTAAGGGACGGAAGACGGATAAGGAGAAATTTGCCGGAGCAGAGGCAACCTATACCATCGAAGCCCTGATGCATGATGGTAAGGCATTGCAGTCAGGGACCAGCCATAACTTTGGAGATGGATTTGCCAAGGCATTTGGTATCCAATTTACAGATAAAGATAATAAGCTTCAGTATGTACATCAGACCTCATGGGGTATGACGACTCGTTTGATCGGTGCGATCATCATGGTACATGGTGATGATTCCGGTCTGGTTCTGCCGCCGAAGGTAGCACCGACACAGGTTATGATCATTCCGATTCAGCAGAAGAAGGAAGGTGTGCTGGAGAAGGCAGCAGAGATCAGAGAAAAGCTGGGTGCATTCCGTGTGAAGGTTGATGACAGCGACAAGAGTCCGGGGTGGAAGTTCAGTGAGCAGGAGATGCGGGGAATTCCGATCCGTGTCGAGATTGGACCGAAGGATATCGAAGCAAATCAGGCAGTTTTGGTTCGCCGGGATACCAGAGAGAAGATGACAGTATCCTTGGATGAACTCGAGGGTAAGATCGGGGAGCTGTTAGATACGATCCAGAAGGATATGTTTGAAAAAGCAAAGGCACATCGGGACTCTCATACCCATGTAGCTAAAAACTGGGAAGAGTTTCAGAAGATTCTGGATACCCAGCAGGGCTTCATCAAGGCTATGTGGTGTGGCGATACCGAATGTGAAACCGCAATCAAGGATGAAACGGGAGCAACGACCAGATGTATGCCGTTTGCACAGGAGAAGCTGGGTGATGTATGCGTACATTGCGGCAAGCCTGCTACAAAGATGGTATACTTCGGAAGAGCATACTAAGAAGTTACAGAATATAGAAAAAGAAAGACAGTGGCACATAAGACGATGCGTCCGGTGTGCCACTGTTTTTTTGCACATGTAAGCTGCTGTACAGAAAAAAAGGGGGTACTGTGCCGTTTGCTGCCAGGAAGTGACCGCTTGAGCCAGGGTGGTTGAGACTGAGGAACGAATGTGGTAAAAGTTAAAGATATCTGTGTAAAAGAAATAGGAAGAAGATAGAAAAGAAAGAGAAAGGAAAGAGAGAGTTAAAGTATGAAGAAAAGAAGAAATAGAGGCGGGCTGGCAGCGGTGATGGCACTGACAGTTATGCTGATGATCGGTATGGGGAATATCGTTCCGGTACAGGCGGAAGAACTGGTGGTATCAATCAATGGAACCGCACTGCAGGATGGAAAGTACTATGAGTTCGGGGGAAGCCAGCATGGAAATGACGGAACAATGATCGAACTGGATGCAGCACCGACTTCCGGGAGTTACATATACTATGCTGCGGGAGAGATGGAAGTCCATGGAACTGTAGGTATTTATCCCGGAAGCACATACAGGACGACGATTCTGCAGATCGAACATGGAACTCTGACTCTAAAGGGGGACGGAACTCTAAAGATAGGAAACCATCAGAATACAGATACATTGATTACAGGTACAGCGGATGCGGCACTGAAAACAGAAGCATATACGGGTGAAATAACATTGAGCGCATGGGGCGGACAGGCCGTTACAAAAGGACTTGCATTGGTCGAGCTACGCACAACGGAGGCGGTTACGATCTATTGTGAGCATATGAACACCGAGACAGCCGTGTCTGCGGGAAGTGTGATTCTTGAGGGAGATTATTTGAATTTTGATTTGAGAGAAATTTATGGCGTGGAAGTAGTACATGTGATAGAAGCGACCGATACAGAGAACGGAGAAATCCGGCTTATAAGTAGTAATAATAAAATAAAAGATAATAGACTGGATCTGGCAAATGGTGCGAATATCAATGCGACCGGTGCATTGCTAAAAGCCAAAAACAGCTTCCTGTCATCAAACGGTGGAAACTATAATTCTACTCAGGGAATCACGCTTGTTGGTAAGACGGTAGCTGAGGGAAATCTTACAATCAGTGCGAAAAACAGTGTATTGTTAAGGGCGCAGGATACAGTGGCGGATGGGAATCTAAAGGTGACTATACCGCATGGAAGCAGTGGAGGACAGTCTGTAGAAGTGTATGCAGAGAACGGAGCTGTAACAACCGGAAATATGGAGATCGAGGCACCGGGAGCAGGTGCGATAGTTAGTTCCAGCGGGGATGCTCCTGCGATCGGTGGTGATGCAAGAGTCAATGCAAGAAGTATAAGTATGAACAGTGATTATCAAGAGGTTGTTCGTGGAAATGCAGACCTTCAGGCTGTCCGTAGAATAGATCTCAACGGAGCAAAAGGCTATCCGGTTATCGGAGGCTCGTCCATTACACTGAATGTTCCGGAAGGGGATATTCAGATATCCAGAAAGGGAAATGGCGGAGCGGATGAAATTCCGATGTTGAATGGTACGGTACAGACCGGAAATGGAGTTATCCTGTATAACGATGGTGGAACAAAGTGGGTACAGGAAATGGCAACCGGACAGAATTATTATGCAGATCAGTGCCAGCATCCGATCGTGAACGGAGACAACGGAAGCTGTATGGTATGTAAACAGCCGGAGGTTGTATATGCAGAAGTAATAGGTGCAGATGGGACTGTCAGACAAGAGTTGGCAAAGACCTTTGGTGGTAGCGGACCATATAACGTGATATATTCCCTGCAGGATGGTGACACCGTAAGGTTTACGAAGGACTTATATGGTACCGGAAATGTAGTGGACATTCCGGATGGCAGGAAACTGACGTTTGACCTGAATGGACACACGCTGGCAGTAAAGAATATCATGACAATGGGTGACCTGACGATTGCAAACGGTACATATAAAGGAGATGTTCAGAGTGCGGGCGTTGGATTGACAAAGACCTTGACCTTCCGGAATGCAGAGGCAACACTCAAAAACTTATCCTGGATGGCAGCAAATGGTGTTGCGCTGGAAGGAAGCCGGGTTACTATTGTGGGAAATAACGGAAGCGAACAGTGCTGGCTCGAAATGCTGCGAATGGATGGAAATTCGGTAATGACGCTTCAGAACGTAGGAGACGGCATTGGAAACTATGGGCGGTATGATCTGGAAGAAAGCTTGGGAGCAATTCGGGGATTTTTCCCGGACGGATACTCCATAGAAAGACGAAAGAAAAATCCGACGGATACCAATGAACGGAATACGATTGTTGATTCCAACGGAGAAATAGCCAAAAGTATCGTGCTTCGCTATCGTCAAATGACGGATGCGGATATAAATATTGTGTTAGAGCAGACGAGCTATGTCTATGACGGACAGAAAAAGACACCGGGAGTCGCCGTTACCTACGGTGGACAGGTCTTGGAAGTGGATAAAAATTATACCGTTTCCTATGCAGATAATACAAATGCGGGAACCGCAAGCGTTACGGTTGCCGGAATGGGAGCATACCACGGCAGTAAGGTTTTGAATTTTAATATTGATAAGGCAGCTCAGACGGCACCGGCTGGGGTGTCGACGGTAAATGTGAGTACATCTGGAGCAAAGGACGGAGTGATTCAGAATCTGGCGACAACCATGGAGTATAGCACCGATCAGGTCAACTGGCAGGCGGTGAATGGCGAAAGTCTGACCGGAATGGGAGCAGGAGAGTACTATATACGGTACAAGGAGACAGAAAACTATTATGCGTCACCGGCAATGAAGGTGACAGTCGGTGCAACGGCCGGCAGTGATGGAGTTGGTGGGACTCCGGTGACAGAGGATACTACTGCATCGACTGGCCGGCGGACAGTTAAAACCGGGGATGATACACCGGTGGAAATACTGGCGATCCTGATGGTATCTTCCGTGGCGATGGCGGCAGCAATAGGGCTGCGGCGAAAAGGAAGTAAGCGATAACTTCATAGAGAGAATGCTGGTATACAGAATGCAGGGATATATCGAGGACAAACGATAGATCCCTGCATTTTTTGCATGTTTGTTAATTGCAACATAGAAGTATTAATACGTTACTTAAATTCTATTAAAAAATTAAGTAAAAATACTTCACATGATTAACTTACTATGCTACAATAATAAAAAATACAACAGAAATACCTGCGGATACGGGGTTACAGGTGGCAAGGAGGAATTATGGGAAAGAATATAACGATGAAGGACATTGCAAAGGAACTACAGGTTAGTACCGTAACGGTATCAAAGGCGCTGTCAGATAAAGAAGGGGTAAGCGATGCGGTCCGTCAGCAGATTAAGAAAAAGGCGGAGGAAATGGGCTATCGTTACAATTCGTTGGCAAGAAGCATGAAAGAAGGAATCAGTTACAATGTAGGAGTGGTTGTTGCCGAACGGTTCTTTTCTGACAATGCATTTTATGCCAATCTATATCAGCGGCTGGTGATCGAACTCGGAAAAGAAAACTATTCCTGTATACTGGAGATTCTGTCCTATGAAGATGAAAAGAACGACGTGCTTCCGAAGATGATCAGCGGGAATAAGATTGACGGTTTGATCGTACTGGGACAGTTGAAAAAGCACTATATCAGTGCGTTAGAGAAGGAAGATATTACCTATATCTTTCTGGACTGGTATGATGAACAGTTTGCGATCGATACCGTTGTCAGTGATAACGTATACGGCGGCTGCGTGTTGACAAATTATCTGATCGAGAATGGGCATCGGAAGATCGGATTTATCGGAGACATTACAGCGACCAGCAGTATTCTGGATCGGTATCTCGGTTATTATAAGGCGCTGCTTCAGTACGGAATCCCGATACGGCAGGACTGGATCATCAAAGACCGGGGAGAAGACGGAAGATTTATAAAGCTGGCTCTGCCGGAAGAAATGCCGGATTCCTTTGTGTGCAACTGCGATGAGATCGCTTATTATCTGGTAAAACAATTAGAAGAAGCCGGATATCGGGTGCCGGAGGACATCTCGGTTGTCAGTTTTGATGACTATATTTATGCCAGTCTATGCAATCCACAGTTAACAACCTTCCGTATTAGCCAGGAAATGATGGCAGAAACGGTTGTAGATGCGTTGACCAGAAAGATGAAGGATCGTACCTATCATGCGGGAAGAAAGGTCATTAGCGGTAACATTGTGATACGGGATTCGGTTAGAAGACTGGATGTCGGAAAGTAGGGAAAGAGAGGGCGCTTATGAAAGAGAAGATATTCAGCATTGATTCTCTTTTTTTTCGGACGATGAGCCTGATCGGAGATCTGATGCTGTTGAACCTGATGTGGATACTGACTTCCCTGCCGATCATTACGATCGGTGCTTCTACAACGGCGTTGCTCTATACGGGGATGAAGCTGGCAAAAGGAAGAGATGGGTACGTGATAAAGAACTTCTGGAAGTCCTTCCGCCAGAACTTCTGGCAGGCAACCGTGATATATCTGATTCTGGTTGCAACGGGAGCAGGAATCGGCTATGCGGGCTGGTACTGGATGCAGCAGGATGGAAGTGTGGCTCAGATTCTGGCGGTCGGGTCTGTTATATTGCTGGTGATCTGGTTGATTGATGCACTGTTTGTATTTGCGGTACAGGCAAAGTTTACAAATGCAGTCGTAAATACGATGAAGAATGCTCTGATCATGGGAATACAGAATCTGCCGCTTACCCTGCTGTGTCTGGTTGCAGTAGGGCTATTACTGGGGCTGAACTATACCTTTGTAGTGGCAAATGTGCTGACATTGGTAGTGGGAATCGGTGCACTGGGCTGGGTGCTGGGCATGTTCTATAATCTGGCGTTTCGCAAATATTTACCTAAGGAACCGGAACGGGAGCTACCGGAAGAGGAGGAAAATGCAGAGAACGGGCAAGATACAGAAGTAGAATCGAACGAAACTGTGTGGAAATAATAGAACAACAAATTGTTACTTAAAAATGAAGCTAATTAAGTAACAAAACGGTTTGGACAAAAACGAACAATTCCAAAGAGGGGAATGGGTGATACGGTCAGGTTGTTGTTTAAAAGTGACAACAAAAGACAAAGAAAAACCGTTACAATATACAAAAGTTAGTATAACTCCATTTAAACATTGACATTTCAATGGTGAATACATATAATTAAAACATAAGTTAACGATAACTTAAAAAGAAAAGGAGGACGCAATATATGAGAAAGAAAGTATTGAGCGCAGTATTAGCAACAACCATGATTGCCGGGCTGTTGACCGGATGTGGTAATGGCAGCAGCGGAAGCACAGGAGGGGATACTTCAGAGGGTGGTTCATCAGATGGAGAAATCACAGGGGAGATTACCGTTCTGACACATAGAACCGATCTTCTGAATACAGACTTTGCAGATTATAAGGCAGAGTTTGAAGCAAAGTATCCGGGCACAACTGTAAACTACGAAGCAATGGAGGATTATGCAGGGGATGTTTCTACCCGTCTTCCTACCGGAGATTATGGTGATGTATTTATGATTCCGGATACCATCCCACAGAATGAATTCGCAGATTTCTGTGAACCACTGGGAACGGTTGAGGAACTGAGCGCAACCTATACAGAAGCATATCTGTATTCAAAGCAGTCGGGCGGTATCGTATACGGACTCCCTTCCGGAGCAAATGTATCTGCCGGTATCGTATATAACAAGCGGGTATTTGAAGAGGCCGGTGTGACAGAAGTACCGAAGACACCGGAAGATTTCCTCGCAGCACTTCAGGCGATTAAGGATAAGGGTGAATGTGAGAATCCTTACTATACCAATACACATGCTGCATGGCCACTGGGACAGTGGGAAGCGTGTACACATGGCTTTGACGGCGATGCTTCTTACATAGTAGATGAGATGGCAAATGATGCCACTCCGTTTGATGAGGGTAAGCCACATTATGTAGTATATAAGCTGTTATATGACATTGTAGATCAGCAGCTATGCGAGGCAGATCCATTTACAACAGACTGGGATTCATCTAAGATCGCAATGGCAAATGGTGAGATCGGAGCAATGACCTTAGGTTCATGGGCAGTCAGCCAGATTCAGGAGGCAGCAGAGGATGCAGGCCAGAATCCGGATGATATCGGCTATATGCCATTCCCGGTTACCGGTAAGGATGGAAATCAGTATGTAAGTGCTTCCGGTGACTACTCCTATGCAATCAATGTAAACAGCAAGAATAAGGCAACTGCAAGAGCATTTATCGACTATATGTTACAGGAGTCAGGTTATGCAGATAAGCAGGGTGAGATCTCTATCGTAAAGGGCTCCGCACTTCCTGCAACACTGGCAGACTTCGAAGGATCGAACATGGTAGTAGATAACCCGGCTTCCCCGGAGAACGAAGGTAAGTGGGATGCAGTACACAATGAGTCAGAACTGGCACTGTGGAACGGTTCTGAATATCAGACAGAATTGATCGAAGCAGCATTTGGTAATGTAGATAAGGACTTTGATACCATCATGGGCGAATGGAATGATAAGTGGAGCGCAGCACTGGATGCAGTAAACGAGACCTGGGATAAGTAAGTACTTTATGGCAGCCCCAAATGTATGATGGATATGTTTGGGGCTCCATTTGCCTAATGAAGGAGGTAATGGATAATGGCAGAAAAGGAAAAGAAGCCAAATAAGCTGGTTGAATTTTTTTCCAAACGGGCGGTTCAGAAGTGGGTGATCGTTATATGCTTTCTGATTATACCGATTGCTCTGCTGGTGGTATTTACATATCTTCCGTTGTTTGACATGGTTGGTTACAGCTTTATGAAGTGGAATGGAACCAGCAAGGATAAGACATGGGTGGGACTGAGTAACTATGCAGAGGTGTTTACCAGACCGGAGTATCTGAAGATATTAAAGACCAGTATATATTATTTTGTGGGTTCGATTGTACAGATTATATTAGCACTATATTTTGCAACCATATTGAATCAGAAGATTAAAGGAAAGAACTTTTTCAAGGGTGTCATCTTCTTCCCGTCGTTGCTAAACGGAGTTGCCGTTGGATTGATCTTCCTTCTTTATTATAAAGGCGGCGGAACGCTGGATTCGGTATTGACCATGCTGGGGATTCCGGCACAGGTGCTTCCTCTTTGGCTGGGAGATGTAGCACTGGTGAATATTTCATTGGTATTCGTATCTGTATGGAGATATATGGGCCAGAATATGGTAATGTTCAATGGAGCGATCCAGTCTGTAAATACGGAGCTTTTGGAGGCAGCCAGTCTGGACGGAGCAAATGGCTGGCAGCAGTTCCGATATATTATCCTGCCGAATATCAAGACGATCGTCAGTCTGAATCTGATACTGGCAGTCAAGGGTGCGATCAGCGTATATGAGATCCCGATGATAATGACCAACGGAGCCAACGGATCTGCAACCTTTGTTATGAAAACACTGGATACGGCATTTACCAGCCGGAAGATCGGTCTGGCATCCGCGATGGGTGTTGTGCTGTTGATATTTATCATGATAATCACCTTTATACAGAAGCGTTTTATTGAAGGAAAGGAGGAAGCATAATATGGATCAGACGATGGATGAACAGGCTGTTTTCAAGCCAAGAAAAAAGAAAATGAGTCCAAAACAAATTGCACTTTTAGTATTAAAATATGTGGTACTGATAGTAACGTCCGTTATTGTACTGCTTCCGTTGGTTGTTGCATTCTTAGGTTCCTTTAAGACAAATGCAGAGTTCAGCAGCAGTAATGTACTGGCACTGCCGAAGAACTTTTTGAACTTTAGTAACTATGTAACGGCCTTTGTTGATGGTAATATGCTGACCGGTTTCCTGAATACAGCAATCATTCTGGTGTTCTCACTGGCGGCAACGATCCTGACAGGTACGATGACTGCCTATGTATTGAACCGGTTTAAGTTTCCGGGCAGAAAGCTGGTAAACAATCTGTTCCTGCTGGCATCCCTGATTCCGAGTATTACGATGCAGATGAGCGTGTTCCAGATCATTTCCAGACTGGGACTGTTCAATACCCGGCTGTCCGTTATCCTGCTGTATGCCGGAACCGATATTATATCCATCTATATATTCCTGCAGTTCTTAGAGAATATACCGGTTTCGCTGGACGAGTCGGCGATCATGGATGGCGCATCCTACTTAAAGATCTATACGAAGATTATTATGCCGCTTCTGAAGCCGGCGATCGTAACCGTCATCATTATCAAGGGTGTTGGATTCTACAATGACTTTTATACACCATATCTGTATACACCAAAGCCGGCGTTGCAGACGATCTCGACCGCACTGTTTGCATTCAAAGGTCCATACGGTTCGAAGTGGGAGGTTATATGTGCCGGAACCATTATTACAATGATTCCGACTCTGATCATATTCCTGCTGCTGCAGAAGCAGATCTATAGCGGTATGACACAGGGAGCCGTAAAAGAGTAACAAAGAGGCGATACATATTATAGGAGGAAAAGCGATGTCGAAAGTAGACTTTATAGATAAGACTGCTCTGCCAAATATTCCATGGCAGGAGAAGCCGAAGGATCTGTCCGGAGCACCGATCTGGAGATATTCCGAGAACCCGATTATTAACCGGAATCCGGTAGAGGGGGTAGCCAGAATCTTTAACAGTGCGGTAGTGCCGTATGAAGGTGCTTATATCGGAGTGTTCCGCGGTGAACAGACCAATGGTATCCCATATATCTATCTGGGCAGAAGTGCAGATGGAATCCACTGGGAGTTTGATAAGAATAAGATCCGGTTTCTGGATGAATATGGGCGGGAGTTCATGCCGAAATATGCATATGATCCAAGACTGGTGAAGGTAGAGGATACCTATTATGTGATCTGGTGTACAGACTTCTACGGTGCAGCAATCGGAATGGCAAGGACGACGGACTTCAAAACATTTGTAAGAATCGAGAATCCGTTTATCCCGTTTAACCGGAACGCAGTACTGTTTCCGCGGAAGTTGAATGGAAACTATGTACTGCTGTCACGTCCAAGTGATGGTGGACATACACCGTTTGGTGATATATTCTTAAGTGAGAGTCCGGACATGGTATACTGGGGAAAGCATCGCCATGTAATGGGACGCAGCAGTGAATGGTGGGAGTCTGTGAAGATCGGCGGTGGTGCAGCTCCGATCGAGACAACCGAGGGATGGCTGCTTTTCTATCATGGGGTATCCGGTACCTGTAATGGATTCGTATACAGTATCGGTGGTGCAATCTTAGATATCGAGAATCCATCGATTGTGAAGTACCGGTGTGAAACCTATCTTCTGACACCGGAGGAATGGTATGAGGAGAGAGGCTTTGTACCAAATGTATGCTTCCCGTGTGCCACCCTGCAGGATGGAGCAACCGGAAGAATCGCAATCTATTACGGAGCGGCAGACAGTTATGTCGGAGTTGCGTTTACACAGTTAGATGAGATCGTAGCTTATATTAAAGAACATAGTGTAGTAACAGAGTCTGATACAGAGATCGGAATCCGCTAGAGCGGCTGTGTCAGCAGAAAAAAGAAAAATGGAGGAAATGATATGTTGCACCCACAGTATTATGTAGAACTGGAAAAGTATAATCGCCTGATTCAGCAGAAGAACAGAAAAAGTACATTTTATAACGGAATCTTTGACCGTTATGAGAATCCGGTACTGACGAGAGAACATATTCCGCTTACATGGAAGTATGACCTGAATCCTGAGACAAATCCGTACTTTATGGAACGTCTGGGTGTAAATGCAGTCATGAACTCCGGAGCTATTGAGTTAAATGGCAAGTTCTATCTGGTAGCCCGGATAGAAGGAAATGACAGAAAGTCCTTCTTTGGTGTGGCAGAGAGTGATAACGGAATCGATGGATTCCGCTTCTGGGATTATCCGATCCTTCTGCCGGATACCTGCAAGGAAGAAACAAATGTATATGACATGCGCCTCACAAAGCATGAGGATGGCTATATCTATGGGGTATTCTGCTCAGAGAGCAAGGATACCGGTGTGAATGATCTGAGTGCGGCTGTAGCAGCCGCCGGGATCGTTCGGACAAAGGATCTGAAGAACTGGGAGCGTCTGGATAACTTAAAGACGCTGCGTTCTCCGCAGCAGAGAAATGTAGTTCTTCATCCGGAGTTCGTAAATGGAAAGTATGCGTTTTATACACGCCCGATGGATGACTTTATCGATACCGGATCCGGCGGTGGCATTGGATTTGGACTGTGTGATGATATCGAGCATGCAGTGATCGATGAAGAGATCATCACCAGCAAGCGGGTATATCACACCATTACGGAAGCGAAGAACGGAGCCGGTGCAGTACCGATCAAGACAGATAAGGGCTGGATCCATATCGCACATGGTGTGCGGAATACAGCGGCAGGACTGCGGTATGTCCTGTATGCATTTGCAACGGATCTGAAGGATCCGACGAAGGTGATCGCAGAACCGTCCGGCTTCTTTCTGGCACCACTGGGAAAAGAGCGGGTAGGCGATGTATCAAACGTGGTATTTACGAATGGATTAATTGCGAGAGAAAATGGTGATGTATATCTGTATTATGCATCTTCCGATACGAGAATGCATGTAGCAACCACGACCGTGGATAAGCTGTTGGACTATGTATTCCATACTCCGGAGGATCCACATCGCAGTGTAGAGTGTGTGGCACAGCGCTGTGATCTGATTCGGAAGAATCTGGAGTTTTTAGAGAACGAGAGGTAGTAACATGAAGAAGCAGGATCTATCTGTATCCCCGATGTTCAGCGACCATATGGTGTTGCAGCGGGACAAAGAAATCGTGATTTGGGGCAATGGCTCTGATGATAAATGTGTGTGTGTGACCCTTGCAGGAAGGACAGTGGAGACAAGAATTCAGGATCATCGGTGGAAGGTCTGTATGGAACCACTGTCTGCCGGGGGACCGTATACGATGGAAGTAGTATGCGAAGAAGAATGCATCCGCTATCAGGATGTCATGATCGGGGAGGTCTGGCTGGCCGGCGGACAGTCGAATATGGAACTGGAACTACAGGGCAGCGATGGCGGGGCAGAAGAGATTCAGACTGCGGACTATGAATATATAAGATTTTATAATGTAATAAAGGCCGGAGTCGCTACGGTAGAGGTTGCGGCCGAACAGGAGAAGTCGCCGTGGAAGGTAGCACGGACAGAGGCTGTAAGGGATGTGTCGGCGGTTGCCTACTTTTGTGCAAAGGAGCTGTATCAGAGACTGCAGATCCCGATCGGTGTCATAGACTGTTACATCGGAGGCACCTCGGTTACCTGCTGGATGGATGAAGAAACCCTGAGAAAGACTGCGGCGGGAAGAGACTACATTGCACGATATGATCAGATGATTCAGGGAAAGACGGAAGAAGACTATCAGGAAGAGATGAAGGAGTATAACCGGCTCTGGAAGGAGTGGGATGACCGGGTACAGGAGGAACGTCGAAAGAATCCGGCGGTGACATGGGAGTACTTAAATGAACACGCAGGTACCTGCCCATGGCCACAGCCGGCAGGAGCAACCTCGAACTTCCGACCGGCGAATCCGTATCATGGGATGCTGGAGCGGGTGATGCCATATCCGTTGCGGGGCTTCTGGTACTATCAGGGAGAAGAGGATACCTATCAGGCAGAGAGCTATGGAGAGCTGTTCGGGCAGTTGATCGAACTGTGGCGGGAGAAGTGGCAGGATGCAGCCGCACCGTTTATTCTGAATCAGCTTCCGATGTATATCGCAAAGGGCGAAATCGATGACAAGAGCTGGGCGGTGCTCCGGGAACAACAGGAGCAGGTGGCCCGGCGGCTGCCGAATGTATATATGAATGTATTGATTGACTGTGGAGAATTCGACAATATTCATCCGACAGATAAGAAAACGGTGGGAGAGCGGATGGCGGCTCTGTGTATGGAGCATGTATACCGGATCGATGGTATAAGCAGTGATGCACCGATCTGTCAACGAGTGGTCAGAGAGGGGCAGAGCGTGATCGTTACCTACGGCGGAGAGAATCTGATCGGAAGAGAAGAATCCCTTCCGCTATTTGAACTGGCAGGAGAAGATGGTATCTTTTGTCCGGCAGAGGCAGAACTTCAGACAGAGCATACGGTATGGGTACACTGTATGGAGGTTCTGAAGCCTTCGTATGTAAGATATGCATGGACAAATTACGGGAAGGTGGCACTGTTTGACAGGAATGGACTGCCGGCAGCACCATTCTTGAAACAGATACAGGAGAATTCCTTATAATTAGTGTTGTGTATGATGGGCAGAAATGATACTATAGATTTATAGAGATTGGAGCTGCGGATACATATGTGAGGGCACGTTATAAGGGAGGACAAATGAAGCATTATTGGGAGATTACGAGTAGATATTTGAAACAAAATAAAAAACGTACAATGTTTACGATATTTGGTGTGGCATTGACGGTGCTGCTGTATGCGGGACTGAATCTGGCATATGGATATTTGTTGCAGCAGGGCAGGATGGCAGCTATGCCGGTGTTTTGATATTAGCGGTTTTACTGATCGCATATATTTTTGCTGTTTTTGTGCGGAACAATCTATGCACAGGTTCGGAGAGTGAAATAAAAGAGTCAAAAATAGTATTTTTACTCGCTTATAAAGTAGCGGAAACCATCTCTTGAACCTTTTTTTTCAAACTGCTATGATAAGACTAGCAAAAAGGATTAGAACAGAGGGTAACAGCAGATATGAAGATTCAGATGCCGGAGGCAGCAAATTACATCATTCAAACCCTCATGGCACACGGCTATGAGGCGTATATCGTAGGCGGATGTGTTCGGGACAGTGTTCTGGGGAGAACGCCGCAGGACTGGGATATCACGACATCTGCAACACCGGAGCAGACAAAGGCACTCTTTCGGCGAACGATCGATACCGGGATCGAACATGGAACCGTCACGATCATGATGGATCATGTGGGCTATGAGGTAACGACCTATCGTGTAGACGGAAAGTACGAGGATCACAGGCGGCCGAAGGAGGTTACCTTTACGGCCAGTCTGCTGGAAGACCTAAAGCGGCGGGACTTTACGATCAATGCGATGGCATATAACGAGCAGGAAGGACTAGTAGATATCTTTGGAGGAGCCGAGGATCTGAGGCGGGGTATCATTCGCTGCGTTGGTGTGCCGCAGGAACGGTTTGATGAGGATGCTTTGCGGATTCTTCGCGCAGTACGATTTGCAGCTCAGTTAGATTTTGAGATCGAGGCGAAAACCAGACAGGCGATCCGGGAAAAGGCAGAATTTTTAAGAGATATTAGTGCTGAACGGATACAGGTAGAACTGACGAAGCTGATTACCTCCGATTATCCGGAACGTATCATCGATGCCTACGAACTGGGGATTACAGCCATTGTACTTCCGGAGTTTGATACTATGATGGAGACACCACAGCATACGGTATATCATAAGTATGATGTGGGCAGACATACGGTAGCTGTCATGCAGAATATAGATGCAACACCGGTTTTGCGATGGGCAGCCCTTCTTCACGATTCTGCGAAACCGGAGTGCCGGACTACAGATGAGCAGGGAGTGGATCATTTTTATGGACATCCGAAGGCCGGAAAAGCGATTGCACGGCGGGTACTTCGGAGGATGAAGCTGGACAATGATACGATCCAACGTGTAGAACGACTGGTGGAGTGGCATGACTTTGGACTGGATGGAACTGTAACGAAAAAGACACTGCGCCGGGCACTGAATCGGATGGGGCCGGATCTTTTTGACGATTATGCGAAGCTGCGCCGGGCAGACATGCTGGGGCAGAGCGATTATATGCAGGAGAAGAAACAACAGGACTATCGACATTTGTTAGAGATGTATCGGGAGATTCGGGAGGCACAGGAGTGTCTGCTGATCAGGGATCTGAAGCTGGATGGAAAGGATCTGATCGCAATGGGGGTTCAGCCGGGACCGGACATGGGAAAGATACTGAATGACCTGTTGCAACAGGTACTGGAGGAGCCACAGCTAAATACAAAGGAGAAGCTGAAAGAACTGGTGCAGATAAAGTGGCTTAAGGACAAAACTGAATAAGCTGGAATGAATTATCATATCCCCTCATAAGATAGAACGTAGAAAGGCTTATGGGGGGATATGTTTGTCAGAGAAGTTATCAGAGGTATGGGAATGCTATGATATGGAAATCGCAAGTATACATAAAGGCCGTGGGATTATACTCCTAAAGACGGACAAAGGTCTCCGGGCGTTGCAGCCGGTAGGAACGTCAGAGAGTCGGCTGGAGCTGGAGGCACAACTAAAGGAAAATCTGTATCATGCCGGATATGAACGGATCGATCGTTATATTCGAAATCGGGAGGAGGAGCTGATCACCTGCGATCGTTATCATACAGCTTATGTTCTGAAGGAATACTATGATGGCTGGGAGTGTAATATCCGGGTAGAGGGGGACATGGTACAGGCTGTGGCGAATCTGGCACGACTGCACCGGGCGATGCAGAAGATTCCGGTAGATCGGGATGAGAAGGAGTGGAAGACACTTCGTACTGTGCGCAGGCGGAATCGGGAGATGAAACGCGTACAGAACTATATGCGCCAGATCGCGACGAAGTCCGAGTTTGACTACCTCTATCTGTCCTGCTTCGAGGGCTTTTATCATCAGGCATTGCAGGTCGGAGAGCAGCTGGAGGCAGATCAGCAGATGCTGATGCATCGGAGGCGGTATTACTGCCATGGTGCCTACCACCAGCATAATGTGCTAAACTGCAAGGATGGTATGGCAACGGTTAATTTTGAACATTTCACGATAGATAATCAACTGGTAGATCTGTATACATTTTTGCGGAAGGCAATGGAGAAAAATGAGTATCAGGCAGAGCTGCTCTTTACACTGTTGGATACCTACGATCAATCCATGGAGTTAACACCGGAGGACTATCGCTTCTTATATTATCTGCTATGGTACCCGGAGAAGTTCTGGAAGATATCAAATCAGTATAATAATATGAACAAGGCATGGATTCCGCCAAAGACCTATGAGAAACTGGAGACGGTGATACGGCAGGAGGAGAAAAAGGAGCAGCTGCTGGAGCAGTATCGGCAGCAGTATGGGATAATTGTGGATTGTAATAGAGCATGAAATAGGATAGAATGAAGCAAAGTAGTGATGCTGGTATACAAAGATAGATGTGAGGAATGATAATGACGAGGGAGCAGAAGAAAAAGCAAAAACCGATATGGAAGGGCCTCTGGCTGCTGACACTACTGATACTGATGCTGGCCGGGTGCAGCGGGCAGGCAGAGGAGACTGCCACAGAGGCCTATGATCCGTATAATCATGCACAGTCCCTGACGGCAGTGCTAAAGACGATGGATCTGGATGCAGGGACGATGACACTGGTGGATATCAATACAGGTCTGTCCTATGATCTTCTATATAATAATGGTGTTGATGTACGAAATAAATACGATGAGATTATGTCCGGTACCCTGCTGGAAGAGGGAGAGATTCTGGACATTACTTATAATGAAGATAATAATAAGCTTCTGGAGATGAAGATCAATCCGGATGCATGGGAGGTACGGGAAATTTCAGGCCTGGAGATCAACCGCGTGGATCGACAGGCTCAGATTCTGAATCAGAGCTATAATTATACAGATGATCTGGTTGTATTATCTGCCGGAACTCCGATCGGGATCAATGAGATCTGCAAGGAAGATCAGTTGACAGCCAGAGGATATGGCAGCCGGTTGTGTTCTTTGACCGTAGATCTGGGACATGGCTATGTGAAGCTGGAGAACTATGACACCTATATCGGCGGCATGATCGAGATCGGATACAATACGATCGTTCCGGTTACAGAGGACATGCTGTTAACGGTACGGGAAGGAACCTATAAGCTCAAGATCACAAAGGGAGAGCATAGTGGTTACAAGAATATCGTCGTTAATCGGGATGAGGAAAGCGTTATCAGCCTGCAGGAGCTGCAGATCGCTCCGGATCCGGTGGGAATGTTGTACTTTGATGTTACCCCGGTGGAAGCCCGCGTCATGATCGATGGAGAAACCATTGATACCAGTCAGACGATAGAACTGACCTATGGTAAGCATCAGATCCGTATCACAGCGGATGGATATGAGACAAAGGCAGGATATATTACAGTCAATGCGGCCTATAAGCTATTTACCATAGAGCTGTCTGCTACAGACGATGATACGAATACATCTTCCGCAACGACTACGTCTGCATCGACGGCATTGGACGGGACTACGGCAGCAGGAAGTACGGAAAAAACAACGTCTTCGACAGAGGACGGAGCAGCCACAACCGAGACAAAGACGACAGGAAATACAGTCACCATCAGCAAACCGGTGGGAGCATACTGCTATGTTGACGGTGATCTGAAGGGAACCGTACCTGTGACCTTTGACAAAACAGTGGGAAGTCACGTTGTAACCTTCAGCATGACGGGATGTCTGGTCAAGAGCTACACGATCCAGTGTCAGGACAATGGAAAGGATGATACGTATTCCTTTGATGCACTGCCGACCTATTCATCTGTATTATTTGAGGAAAATTAGGGGATATATTTCCTAAAAACAGTTGACGAAGCTCCCCCACCTATGGTATCCTATAGCTTGCGACAGAAGAAGTCTTTTTTTTGTGTGTAAAAATGAGCCACACAGGAATGTGGATAGGAACTGACGCAGCAAACTATAAAAACGGAGGTGGAAAGTTGTGCGAGTAAAGATAACATTGGCATGTGAAGAGTGTAAACAGCGTAATTACAATCTCACAAAGGATAAGAAGACACATCCAGATCGTATGGAAACAAAGAAGTATTGTAAGTTCTGTAAAGCACATACAATGCATAAGGAAACTAAGTAACCTGTGACCACATAAGGAGTGATGAAATGGGAAGTAAGGATGAGGAGAAGTCAGCTCTGAAGCGTAGCTGGTTTCAGGAATTAAAAGCCGAGTTTCATAAGATCATCTGGCCTGATAAGAATTCCCTGGTAAAAGAATCCATTGCGGTTATTATCATTGCAATCATCATTGGCTGTATCGTGGCATTAGTGGATACCGGACTGAAGGAAGGGATAAATGCTCTTCTGTCACTGGTACAGAATATAGGGTAAAGGTTGGTGATTATATGTCAGAAGCAGAGGAAAGCAAAGCAAGATGGTATGTAGTCCATACCTACTCAGGTTATGAAAACAAGGTAAAGGCTGATATTGAAAAGAGCGTGGAAAACCGCGGGCTTGAAGATCAGATCTTGGAAGTAACCGTTCCGCTACAGGATGTAGTCGAGGTAAAGAACGGCGCCAAGAAACAGGTTTCTAAGAAGATGTTTCCGGGTTATGTACTACTGAACATGGTTATGAACGATACCACATGGTATGTAGTACGGAACACCAGAGGTGTTACAGGATTTGTTGGCCCCGGATCAAAGCCGGTTCCGTTGACGGAAGGTGAGATTCGTTCTATGGGCGTAAGCACCACTCAGCAGGTCGAGATCGACCTGGAGGTAGGAGATACGATCAAGGTTATCTCTGGTGCATGGGCAGATACGGTTGGTGAGATTAAAGGCATTAATATGGCTAAGCAGTCCGTGACGATCGAAGTAGAAGTATTCGGACGGGCAACACCGGTCGAGATCGGCTTCTTAGAAGTACAGAAGTTAAACTAGTAAGTGGGAGGGTATCCCCCGTAAATACCACAATTTATTCAGGAGGTAAGCTATAATGGCTAAAAAAGTAGAAGGTTATATTAAATTACAGATTCCTGCAGGCAAGGCAACTCCAGCTCCACCGGTTGGACCTGCTCTTGGACAGCATGGTGTAAATATCGTGCAGTTTACAAAGGAATTTAACGCAAGAACTGCTGATCAGGGAGATATGATCATTCCTGTAGTTATTACAGTATATGCAGACAGAAGCTTCAGCTTCATTACAAAGACTCCACCGGCTGCAGTATTATTAAAGAAGGCTTGTAAGATCAAGTCCGGTTCTGGTGTGCCAAACAAGACAAAGGTAGCAACCATTACCAGAGCAGAGGTTCAGAAGATTGCTGAACTGAAGATGCCTGACTTAAATGCAGCTACGATCGAGGCAGCTACCAGCATGATCGCAGGTACCGCTCGTTCAATGGGTATCACAGTTGTTGATTAATAATTAAGTGGGAGGGTCGCTCCCGATAATACCACAGGAGGTTATTTAATATGAAAAAGGGTAAGAGATATGCAGAAGCTGCTAAGCTGGTAGACAGAGCTACAACTTATGATGTAGCAGAAGCAGTTTCTATCGTTAAGAAATCAGCTAGTGCAAAGTTTGATGAGACTGTAGAGTGCCACATCCGTCTGGGTGTTGACGGACGTCATGCAGATCAGCAGGTACGTGGTGCAGTTGTACTGCCACACGGAACCGGTAAGACTGTAAAGGTATTAGTATTCGCAAAGGGTACTAAGGTAGATGAGGCACAGGCTGCAGGTGCAGACTTCGTTGGTGGTGAGGAACTGATTCCTAAGATCCAGAACGAAGGATGGTTAGACTTCGACGTAGTAGTAGCTACACCGGATATGATGGGTGTTGTAGGTCGTCTGGGTCGTGTACTTGGACCTAAGGGCTTAATGCCAAATCCAAAGGCTGGTACAGTTACTATGGACGTAACAAAGGCAATCGCTGATATCAAGGCTGGTAAGATCGAATACCGCTTGGACAAAGCAAATATTATTCACGTGCCAATTGGAAAGGCTTCTTTTACAGAGGAGCAGTTATCTGACAACTTCCAGACATTAATAGATGCAATTAACAAGGCTAAGCCTTCAGCAGCTAAGGGACAGTATTTAAGAAGTGTAACCATCGCTTCTACTATGGGTCCTGGTGTTAAGCTGAATGTTACAAAGCTTGCTTAATTCTATTAGAAGTTAAGACCTTGTAAGGAGAATCATTGCGGGAGATATCCCATGGTGATTCTCCTTTTTTAATTGCATTCATGCCGGAACCTTGATATAATCACTTATATATGATGTTCGTACACATAAGAAAGATATAGAGTTACAACAGGAGGTTATGGGTTATGAAGTTGAGCACAAAATTAATATTATTGGCAGCGGTTCCCACCGTGTTTATAACGGGGTTGACAATATTTCTGGTAGCAGGTCCGTTGAATCTGGGAACAAAGGGGATTGCCCTGATTCTGATATTGGCATTGCTGGTGATACTGGTTACGAATACACTGGTAGCCGTACAGATCAGTAAGTCTCTTTCATCCAGTATCGACGCGGTTCGACAGGTAGCAGCCGGAAATCTGAATGCCGAGATTGATGATCGCGCAACCGGTCGTGGAGACGAGATCGGTGTTCTGGCAAGATCGGTAGCCGGACTGCGGGATGAACTGAAGTATATGTTCCAGGACATTTCAGAGCATGCAAACTCTTTGCTGGAATCCGCAGAGCAGTTGAATGATACGGCACAGAAGAACTTAGTAACGGTGGACAATGTAGAACGCGCAGTTGGTGAGATCGCGGATGGTGCTACTTCACAGGCACAGGATGCACAGAATGCTTCCGAGAGCGTATATGCGATGGGTGAGATGATAGAGGAAACCACGAAGGAAGTAGGAAACCTGAACTCAACCGCAGACTACATGCGTCAGTCCAGTCAGCAGGCCAGCCAGTCATTGATCGAGCTGAGAAATATCAATGACGAAGTAAAAGAAGCCATCGATCTGATCTATGAACAGACCAACCGCACCAATGAGTCATCCTTAAAGATTCGGGAGGCTACACGGCTGATCAGTTCTATCGCTGAGGAAACAAATCTTCTGTCGCTGAATGCCAGCATCGAGGCAGCCAGAGCCGGTGAGCAGGGACGTTCCTTTGCAGTCGTAGCCAATCAGATTCAGAAGCTGGCAGATCAGTCAAATGCATCCACAGATGCGATCGATGATATCATCAATGAGCTGATCAATGATTCCAATGAGGCCGTTAAGACCATGGAGAAGGTTCGGGAGATCATTAACAGTCAGAGTGAGAATGTAGCGAATACAGAAACGATCGTAGAACAGGTTATGGACGGTATCGAGGAATCCATACGCGGTATCGAAGCGATCGAGAGCCGCACCGTCGCATTAAATGAGGCAAGAAGCTCAATCGTAGAGGTGGTACAGGGACTGTCGGCTGTCGCTGAGGAGAATGCAGCGAGTACAGAAGAAACCTCTGCTGCTACAGCAGAAGTGGCAAGTAGCTTCAATGAAGTTACCGAGTCTGCGGGAGTCGTTAAGAATGCTGCAGACGAGATTGCAAACTCCATGAGCAACTTCCAGTTATAGACCGAAATGAAATAGAGAACAAAAAGCAACACCTGCTCTCGGATGAAAGGCATCCGGAGCAGGTGTTTTAAAGTACAAGCAATATATGAAAAAACACGTTGAAACATTGTGAAGAAGTAGAAAAATATATTTTGTGTAACTAAAAATCGGATTGATGTTAGAGGTCAAAATGTTTCAGATGGACTGGGAGGAGAATTGAAAATGGATAAGAACGAATTAATTTCCCGGATATTATCATATGATAATAAAATTGGAAGATGGAAACTATACATAAATGAAATATCAACTACAGATTATGCGATTGGATATGGTTATGATGATAGTACAAAATTGTGGCTGGTTTATCAGAATGGAGAAAGAGGAATAAGAACGGAGTGGAGATTTGAAAAAGAAGAACTAGCAGTAGAAAAATTATATAAAAAAGTAAAATTTCAGTATAAAATACAAAATTAAAAAAGAATGAAGCAACGGGGTGCTATAGGATCGTTTATGTTTGAACAAAATCAGCGGTATTTCAAGACTCTAAAAAAGTCATGAAATACCGCTGATTTATTATATCTTATATATGATGTCTTACTTTTTTGTATCTTATTTCTGCTTTTGCGAGAACAGTAGCAATATGCCCGCACAGACAATGGTAATACTGATCCATGCTATAGGGGTACTGTTGTCTCCGGTCTTCGGTGAGGATGTGTTACCGGTGAAATCACCGCCGAGGGCGTTGCTTTTTTCATAGGTCGTATAGTCACAACGGCTACAGGTTACATAAGGCTTCCAGCCGTACTCTGTGTAAGTAGCGGCTTTTCCCTCATGGGAGACTTCATCATGACCAAGGGCAGCGATTTCCTCGTAAGTCGAATAATCGCATCGGGAACAGGTATCATAAGCATTCCAACCCTTTTCTGTACAGGTTGCCGCTCTGGCATCATGATGCGAAATATCATGGCCGAGGGCATTGATCTTTCTATAGGTCGTGTAATCGCAACGGTTACAGGTTACATAAGGCTTCCAGCCGTACTCTGTGCAGGTAGCGGCTTTTCCCTCATGGGAAACCGCATCATGACCGAGGGCGGCGATTTCTGTGTAGGTGGTATAATTGCACTGGGAACAGGTGTTGTAAGCATTCCAACCGATTGTCGTACAGGTTGCCGCTCTGGCATCATGATGCGAAATATCATGGCCGGATGACTGTATTGTTTCTACATGTGTTGCGGAACATACAGCGCAGGTATAGGTTTTCTGACCGGCTGTTGTACAGGTAGGTTGTGTGGTCACTTTGCCGCTATCCCAAACGTGAGGAGATGTTGTATCGATGGCGTCGCAGCGGGAGCATTTTTTCCAGTGGTGGTCGGCATCATTTTGCCATACCTCGCCGGTAAAATCATGACCGAGAGTATTGCCATACGGCAGACCGCAGGTTTCGCACCTTGCTTTCTCTGTACAGGTAGCCGTGCCGCCGGTGTGCACACCTGTATTTTCTTTCCCTTTGCAGATAGAACATTCGAGCCAATGGCTGGTAGAGTCCATTTTCCAAATGGATCCCCAACTATGTACACACACAACAAGAGTGGCGGAATTCCCGCTACTGTTAAGAACTACGCTGATAGGGGTATCGTTGTTTTCATACTGAAATTTGGCAGGATCGGCATATTCTGTCCCGCCGGAAGCAATGCGAACGTAACTGGAACTATCCGGCGGTGCTTCCGTCGTTACACCGATGGGAGTAGTACCGGTCAATTCGCCTGCGATAGAAATAGTCTTGTTCTTTGGCAGGTAGATATTGTTTGCATTGGAGCCCTTTTTGTTCCCCGCAATGTTAATATTATTGCCGTATATATAGAAGCTACTGCCACCAAAATATACCCCACCGCCATTGCCCGTCGCGGTGTTGTCTATAAGGCTGCCGCCGACAATATAGAGGTTGCCTTTGTCTATATAAATACCGCCGCCATCTCCTGCTGCGGTGTTATTGGAAATTTTCGCAGAATCAGAGAGCGTCAGGGACCACCCACTGCTGGTATAATACACCCCGCCTCCGTTTCCGGTGGTCGCCTTATTTCCGGAGATGCTGGCGTTATCGGATAGAGTAAGTAGGGAGTTTGTGTACACCCCGCCCCCGTTGGCTGCAGTGTTATTAATAATGTGGAAATCATTCGATAGGGTAAGATTGTCATTCAGACATATACCACCGCCGTCTCCGGTCGCTGTGTTGCCACTGATTGTTCCTCCATATAGCTTCGCAGAGCCGCCCCATGCATTCACACCGCCACCGTCAGCCGCTGATGAGTTGTTACTGATCTCTCCACCGTACATAATAAATCTGCCGCTGCTTTGTGCACATATACCACCGCCGCCATAGTTGCTGGCTACCTCAATATGGTTATCGGTGATTTTGCCGCCATACATGGTAAAGATGCCGTTTTGTATTTCCACACCGGCACCGTCAACCCCGGAGCCGGAGGTACCTACATGATTGCCGCTGATGGTTCCGCCGTACATGGTGAAAACAGCATTGGGGCCTTCACCGACCCGCACGCCCTTTCCGTGCTTGCCGGGTGAATGGGTGATCGTGCCGGTGTTATTCTTACAGTCGCATAATACAAGTTTTGCGTTATCATAGACATAGATGACCGTATCCCAAGGTCCTGTCCCATCATGGGTACTCGTGATGCTGTGTCCGTTCAGGCAGAGATAGAGTGTTTGTCCGGCGGTGATCTTGAGCATATCGTCCCGTTCCACATTGCCAGTCAGATAGACATAGGCGGTGTTGTTAGCATCGTAGGAAATAGCAGAGCGTCCATCCCATGCCGTCCATACGACATCTGCACATTCGCCCGTATGATCGCCGATGTCTGTGTGTGTTGCACCACAGATAGGGTGCGTATGTATGCCATCATCAGCCGATACGGTTATGGTTGTCACACACAGCACGGTGCACAGGAGCAGTGCGGCTCCTAATAGTCCTTTCCAAGTTTTCATTGTTCCTTCACTCCTTTTCCGGTGTTTTTTTGTGTTTTATTTGCCCCTCCATAGATTTGACATTAAGGCAGAAATTCATATAATAGTAGTATACATCGTTCATCTATGAACGATACAAGGGGGGAAGACAAAAAATATGGAAAAGAATACAAAAGAACTATTTCGCATTACCGAGGCGGCTCATGCCTGTGGGATTTCCCGCAGTACACTGCTGCGTATGGAGGAAAAAGGGCTGCTCACACCCGCTTATACCGCAGCGGAGAGTGGACGAAGATGCTACGACAGTCATAATGTGGCGCGCATCCTGCAAATCGAAAAATTCAAGAGCATGGGACTCAGCACAGAGCAGATTGCAGGTTATTTTTCTCAGGGTGGTGAGATATCGGCACTGCTTGCTGTATTAGAGGATCGTCTGAATGACCTGCAACGCAGCGTAGAGGAATTGAGACTGCGGTCAGTAGAGGGGCCGAGCATATCCGTGCAGATCATGCAGCTACCGGCTGTGACCTGCCGGATGCGGTGGTGCAAGGGGCGGACGGTCGAGGATAAGTATACCGATATGTATGATTTTTACAAGGAATGTATCCGCTGTGGCTGTGTTCTCTCGGAGGAACCCCTGTTCACGATTTCGGATCGACAGGACTATTTAGAGGGGTATATCAGCGAAGAGCCGCATGCATATGCGGTCTGTATTCCTATGCAACCGGAAAAAGCACCTGCGGATGCGGTGACATTACCGGAATGCCGCGTGTTGTCGGTGTTGTACTGCGGTGATTATTCCGGACTGGACGAGGCGTGGCTGACACTGGGGCGGGAGGTAAAGGAACGTGGCTTGACACCCGCGGGAGCCCCGCGGGTCCTTGGCATCGTTGCTCCGTACACAGGTCGTGAAATCGAAACCCGACGGTACTGTTCAAGAATTGTCCTGCCGGTGATGGCGTGAGGATTTGTATAAGGCAGACGCCATACGAAAACACGGAGGGCAGAAGAAAAAGAGAGAAAAGTTCGGGGATTGTAAAGACTATAGGTAGTGCTTTTTACACTATTTTTACTCCTGTTTTTCTGTTTTTTACATAATAAAGATAGTTGTTTTACACAGTCAGATGTTAGAATTCTACATATCAATTTTATGGAAAGTAGGATACAGATGTCTGACTTTATATTACTGAATTGGCCAAAACTCTTATTTCTGGCGATTTTTATTCCATTTATCTTAGTTCCGCTTGTGCGCGTGCTGCTCTTTTCCGGGAAGAAGCATCAGAAATCCATGGATACATTGCAGCAATATCTGCAGCGGGAACGACCGCAGCTTCTTGCCCGGCATTTTTCCGGATATACATGGCGGGAACCCATTGATTATACAAGGTTGACCAAGGATTTTTATAAATCTTACGAGTTTCATATGCAAAAAGTGTTTCAGGAAGAAACCATCACTCTGACACATCGGTTATATCGGAATGCACAGTATTACGGTCGAGAGGATACCGATTATAAATGGGTATATTATAATCAGTATCAATTAGAGCCTGTTTATGAATCGTCCGCACGTCCGTTGCTTTCCGGCTCATTTTATACCATGAATCATACATATTCGCCTATGCGCGGAGCTGAGAGGATCGCAGATCTGATCGGGGATCCGGAACGTATGGCAGCATATCGACAGGGAAAAACATCCGACACTATCCGGCTTGGTTTGGCCGGACAGCTTTCCTATGAGTATATTTCACGAACAGAATGGGAGGCGTTTGCTGCGAGTGGCGTACTGGTGCAGATAGAACAACTGCTTAGCCTGTGGAAAGGGATTGCAAAGGTATCGCTTTCCTATCAGGATCACGCTCTTGCATTTACGGTTTCGGATACAGTCGTTTACAATCAGCCGTACCAGTGTATGCAACAGGATTTTCTGATTGAACATGCGGAACGGTTCCGGCAGAGCATGGAACAGCTCGCAGGCATTTATGGCTGCATGATACATTTTATGTAGTGTATTCAAAGGGGGACTTTCTATGGTTTATCTTATATCAGCATTTTTAGATTTCGTTGTAGATCGGTTTTCTGGCAGTTCCCATACTGTACGAAATGTCATGCTTGGTATCCTGACGTTTTTAATCTGCTTCGGACCGGTGCTTCTTTCCGGTTTTGGGGATAAAAAGCGAAAAAAAGCACTGGAGGAATACATCTCTGACAAACGCTCCGGTCTGCTTCGACAGAAATATCCGAATGCCGAGTATTCTGATTCTTATGATTTTAAATCCCTGCGTCGAAATGATTATGCGAATTACAAGTTTCAAATGGATCTGGATGATGCGGGAAAAACGGTTCGGCTTACACATTATCTGGCCAACAGTACATACTTATCAGACGGTGAAACACGGAAGAAATACATGAACGCCTGTAAGCTGATACCAACCTCCCATTCTGGACAGGCACAGTCTCTTCCGGGACGATTCTATTATCTGTCAAACAGTGCCGCCATCTCCCATGGGATCGAAACGCTGGTTAACAAATTCTCGCCGCAAAATCAGGTGCGGCAGTTTGAGCAGACAAGAACCTATGATGAGATTCCGATGCATCCGGGTGTTCTGGCTTATCAGGATATTCCGAAGGAAGAATGGGATGCCTTTATCTCTCATGGGATTATAAACACGATTCGTCAGATCCGGGCACAATGGATCGGAATAGCTACCGTTCACATTCACTATGAGAAGCAGATACTGACCTTATATATTTATGGTTCTGTACACGAGGGGGCTATCTTTTCTTGTCTGGAAGAAGACTTTCTAATCGAATATGCAGATCAGATCCAACACACCATCAAACTATTAAATATCATTGCGGATAGTCTATATGGCTAGCCCTGATTAGAGCTTTACACTGTTTTTACAGTTGATTTACAGGAAAATGATAGTGCTATATACAAACCCTCTGTACAATCATAGACAGGAAATGAAGAATCAGGGGAAAAAACAGGTGAAGGTTAAGACCAAAATCAAAAATAAACAGTTAAATGTGCAGATAAAACTGGATAAGAGCATGGAAATCGCAAAGCGTGAGATAGACATCCTGTCAGTTCGGGGCAGTGGGTTAATGAGCCTGAAGCGGGTTTACAAGGCAGAGCTGGACTACATAGGACCACAGGGGATTCCACTGTTGCAATATCTAAAGCAGCCGATTGTACAAAATGATTTTTACCTACTCATGAAGCAGATCGCCGATCTTACTTATAATATAGAAAATGAAAAGCTGTTTTTGAAGAATCTGCTTCTGGATCTGAGGTATGTATATGTGAATCCGATGACAAAGGAACTTCGGTTCATATATCTTCCGGTTATTTCAGAGTTTCGGAGAGCGGATATAACGGGCTTCATGGAAGCAATCGTATATCAGGGAAATTATCAGGATACCAATACAGAATTTCTGGTACAATATATGACCTTTCTACGGGGAATGGGTGAGTACTCCGCAAGGGCAGTTCAGGAATATTTATCGGATAAATGCAGTAGTAGCGGAATTTCCGTCACGAGTATAAATGGAAATTATGAAGAGGGAACCTCTGTACTTGCGGCGGCGGTTCCATTCCCGGAGGAAAATGATATGGGCACTACAGTTTTAACAATGCCGGATGACATGGATGGCATATCGGACAGGATGCTGGATTCGGGATATGTAGATGTTCATTTTCCATATTTCATTCGGATGTCAACGAATGAAAAGATAATTATTGATAAGGATGTATTTGTGTTGGGGAAGGCTCAAAATAACGTGGATTATACCATTTCGGATAATACCGCGATCAGCCGGATCCACGCAGGTATTATAACAAAGAGTTCACATTACTTTGCGGTAGATCATAATTCTACAAACAAGACCTATGTGGACGGAGCGGTGCTCCCGCCGGAGACTGAAACGGAGCTGATGGACGGTTCTCTCCTAAAATTGGCGAATGAAGAATTCGAATTTCATGTATGAGAGAGAACCGGGATGATGGTGGTGTGATATGGGTTTAAAAGAAGCAGGAATCATAAGAGAACTGAATTGTGGAACGAACTTTGCATACGTCATAGAAGGTGCAGAGGATTTTTCAACCACTGAATATAAGGTGTTGCAGAGTCAGAATAGCAATGCATTTATCCGGTGTATGAAGCTTCTGCTCAATGGAAGAGTTGAGCTGTATTACCAGACAGATGGCTATCGGAGTCTGGCTTCCCTTTTGATGAGCATTGACGGAGAACGATTTATGACGATCATGATTAATCTGTTTACTGCCATTATAGAGGTGAAATCAAATGGATTTCTGTCGTGCCAAAATATCGATATTTCATTGGATAAGATATACATCGATACCAGCAACTATATGGTACGGCTGATATATATACCCACAAAGACCAGAGGCTACGAGTCCTATGGAATCTTTGAAAATGAACTTCGAACCGGCATCGTTCGGCTGCTGGGCAGCACACCGACGATTGCTTCTCCGGAGACAGCGGCACTATCCATGAATCTGATTGATGGATCATTGAATCTGGAGGCTTTGGTAGGAAGATGCAAGGGAAATGTACATGCAACTGCAGGAGAGGCGAGACGAACCGGAATGGCAACGTCACAGCAGGCGATAGTGCAACAACTCATAACTCCACAACAGGTGATACCACAACAGCAGAGTGGACAGCCATCTATGATTGTATCGCAGGGTAGTCTTAGACTGGTGGCTCCAAAGATTACCATCGAGGTAAATAAGCCGGAGTTTGTGATTGGAAAGCATTCGGCCGTTGATGGTGTGATCTCTTTTAATAATGCAATCAGCCGGCGTCACTGCAGGGTGCTTCATATAAATGGTGATTATTTTGTAGAGGATTTGGGAAGCTCAAACGGAACGTATCTGAACCGGTTGCGATTGGAGACAAACAAGCCGGCTCCTCTTCATAACGGAGACTGGCTGCGACTGGCAGATATGGACTTTCAGGTATATATAGGATGAGGAAAGCGACATGAATCGACCAAGAGTGATTATGGCGGAAAAAGATGAAAACTACTTACTTCCGCTACAGACAAAGTTTATAGATGAGTATTTCGATGCACTGGATCTGGAGGTTATCACAGAGGAAGCATATTTTGCTGAACTGTTTACCGCACCGCAAACGGTAGATATTCTGATCGTGAATAAGGAGTGGTATCGGGCAGATTTGAAGCGGCACAATATTCGACACTTATTTGTGCTGACAGAACAGAATGAAGCCGGGGAAACCGATGACCTATCGATCAATAAGTTGTTTAAGTATACCAGCATTAAAGAGATATTCAATGAGATTGTGGGAAACAGCCGTGATGTGTTTCAGGAACAGACCGGGAAGAGTCAGGACTGCCAACTGGTACTGGTGTATTCCGCAAACGGGGGAAGCGGTAAGACAACGACAGCGTTAGGGGTATGCAGTTGCCTGGCACAGGCACACAAACGCGTACTATATATAGATGCCGAGTATCTTCAGACTTTCCAGCGATTAATGCAGAATCGGACGCCGATATCTGCGACCGATGTATATACAAAGATGGCAAATGCAGATGAACGAATCTATCAAGATATAAAGCATGTGATTCGTAAGGAGGAGTTTCATTATCTGCCGCCATTTAAGGCAGCATTACTTTCGACCGGAATTCCGTATGCAGCCTATGAGAGTCTGGCAAAGGCGGCACGCGATTCGAAGGAGTATGACTATATCGTGATGGATACAGAATCCGTATTCAGCGAAGAAAAGCTCCGGCTGCTGAATATGGCGGATAAGGTTTTGATCATAACCGGACAGAGTGAGGCCTCTGTATATGCAACGAGTACCTTAACGGACAGCATTCATGGAATTGAGTCAGACAAATATTATTTCATATGTAATGATTTTGATAAGAATCGGGAAAATGCACTGATAGCAAACCATCAGCATATGAAGTTCAGTATAGATGAATACATAGAACATATGGAAGCCTATGAGCATATGAGCTGCAGGGATTTTACAAAAAGCAGCGGTATGCAGAAGATAGCATTTTTGATTATGTAGGAGAGGGCAATGGCAGAGGAGAAGGCAACCGTCATCGTAAAACTTCATAAAAGAAAGTACCAGAGCGATGTTGAGATTCCGTTGAATATAACGGCAAATGAACTGGTACTGGCACTAAACAGTGCTTATGAGCTGGGAATTGATGTAACCAATGCCAGAAACTGCTATCTGAAGTCAGAGAATCCGATCGCTCTGCTTCGGGGAAATAAGCTGTTATCGGAGTTTGGAATTCGAAATGGTACGATCATCAACTATACAGAGTAGGAGCTAAAGATGCAAAGCAGATATCGGATAATACTATCCAGTAAAAATGTATATAAGGAAGTAGAGCTGGCACCGGAGATGGCAGAGCTGAAGGTGGGAACGACGATGGAGTGTGAAGTGCGCCTGAGGCGGGAGCTGTTCTTTGGCAGTATAGTTCTGACCTTTGTAAAGAATCATGGGCAGTGGACGGTCTACTGCTCAGATAATCTGTATCTGACGACCGGAGATATCCGGAAGCTGGTGATGCATCCGTTGCAGCATGGTGATGAACTGGTAGTCAAGTATCAGGGAAATGATAATGAAGTATTTTTATTGTCCTTCATGATCGATTTTGATTATGAGAAAAAGGATTATCGAAGGGTTATTCGTCTGGAAGGGATGAATGAGATTAAAATTGGCGGACAGCAGGATAGTGGAATCTATATTTCTGATCCATATATAGAAAACGATGTGATTGTTCTGAAGCGAGAGGATGGACAATGGAAGCTATATGATAACGGAACAAGGTACGGAGCGTTTGTTAACGGGATCCGTATCGCAGGAAAGCAGCAGTTGAAGGATTGTGATTTCTTCGCATTGGCAGGGTATAGCTTCTATTATAAGGGAGACAGACTGTATACCTCAGAGAGTGAACATATGGTGATCCGGGGCTTGCAGTATCAGGATACGGAGCAGATCACCACGCACTTTGAATACCCAAAGTATAAGAGAAATACCCGCGTGCAGTATGAACTGCCGCAGGAAGAGCTGGAGATTCAGCCGGCGGTAGCAAAACCGCAGAAGCCGAGAAAGAATATCGTAGTGTCGTTGATACCGGCGGTTGTAATGCTGGCTATGACGATTCTTTTGCGGGGCATCATGGGCGGAGGCGGTACCTTCGTGATCTATAGTGCGGTATCCATGTCTATGGGTGTCATTATGTCAGTCGTGACCTATATACAGGATAGTAAGCAGTATAAGAAGGAGTTTGCAGAACGGATTCGGGCTTATAACGAGTATATTGAAAAGAAGAAGCAGGAGATAGAGACATCCAGAGAAAAGGAACTGCGGGTGCGGAATCTGATCTATGAATCGTTGGAGGACAGCATCGAGGAGGCTGATCATTTTGGCAGACGGCTGTTTGAGCGTTCCTACGGGGAAGAGGATTTTCTTCAGGTATATCTGGGAAAAGGACGGATTCAGGCGGCAAATCAGGTAGCCTATTCCAAGCAGGAGTTTATTGATATGGAGGATCCGCTGGCTCCGATTCCGGAGGAGGTAGCAGAGTCCTACCGATATATGGAAAATGCACCGATCATTTCTGATTTTCAAGGTTCTAATGGTGTTGGAATTGTGGGAAATCGAACCGATCTTTGGCAGATGTTGAAAAATATAACTCTGGATGTGGCGATTCGTCATTTCTATGAGGATGTGAGGTTTGTATACATATTGGATGAAGAATCGGCTGAGAAGATGGAGTGGGTGCGCTGGCTTCGGAACGTCGAGAATACGAATCTGGATGTAAGGAACATTGTATGTGATGATGAGAGTAAGAATGTCCTGTTAGAATATCTGTATGCAGTCTTATCTGCCAGAGAGGCGAAGGCAGCGGAGGAGGAAGGCAGGAAACCGAGTCATGAGGTCGATGAGCAGTATGTGGTATTTGTGACCGATTCGACGCAGATCAGCAGTCACCCGGTATCGAAGTATATCCGGCGAGGCAGGGAATATGGATTTACCTTTGTATTCTTTGAGGAATATGAAGAGTGTCTGCCACAGGGGTGTAATGAGATTATTCGACTGGATAAGGCAGAGGAGGGACAGGCGTTAAAGACTGAAAACGGTGATGTTCTGGCGGACTTCCGATATCCGCAGATTCCGGATGCTGTAGCCGCTCATGTTGCCTACCGTCTGGGAGCCGTAACGGTGGATAAGGTAACACTGGAAGGGCAACTGACAAAGAATATTACGATGTTTGAACTGCTGGGTATTTTGTCTGTAGAGGATTTGGATCTGAGTAAACGCTGGGCAGAATCAATGGTATATAAGAGTCTGGCAGCCCCGTTGGGAGTAAAGAGCAATCAAGAAATCGTATATTTGAACATAGGAGATAAGGCAGGGGCACATGGACCGCACGGTTTGGTAGCGGGTACGACCGGTTCCGGAAAAAGTGAAATCCTGCAGACCTATATATTATCGATGGCTACATTATTTCACCCATATGAAGTTGGTTTTGTAATCATTGACTTCAAGGGTGGAGGTATGGCAAATCAGTTTAAGAATCTTCCGCATTTGATCGGAACGATCACAAACATTGATGGTCGGGAGATTAACCGTTCCCTGCTATCCATTAAGGCAGAGCTGGTGAAACGACAGGAAATGTTTGCACAAGCGGGTGTCAATCACATTAATGACTATATCAAACTATATAAAGCACAGAAGGTCGAGAAGGCAATGCCGCATCTGATTATGATTGTTGACGAGTTTGCGGAGCTGAAGGCAGAGCATCCGGACTTTATGAAGGAATTGATATCGGCAGCACGGATCGGTCGTACACTGGGTGTACATCTGATTCTGGCGACGCAGAAGCCGGCCGGTGTTGTGGATGCACAGATCTGGTCAAATTCCAAGTTCAAGCTGTGCCTGAAGGTACAGACCAAGGAGGACAGTAAGGAGGTAATCAAAACTCCGCTGGCGGCAGAGATCGTAGAACCGGGACGCGCGTATTTTCAGGTTGGAAATAATGAGATATTTGAACTGTTTCAGTCGGCATACAGTGGCGCAAATGTGCCGGATGGGGATGATGCGAAGGAACAGATCTATGCGATCTATGAGCGTAATCTCTGGGGCAAAAAGACGATGATCTATACAAATAAGAAGAAAAATAAGTCGAAAAATGCCGTTACACAGCTTGATGCAATCGTGGATTATGTGAGTGCGTATTGTTCGGCTCAGGGAATCCGGCGGCTGCCGGGAATCTGTCTGCCGTCTATGAAGGAGCAGATATCGACGGACGAACTGGATTATACATCAGACGGAAGACTTGTCATATCGGTTCCGATCGGTATGTATGATGATCCGGAGCAGCAGAGGCAGGGCATGCTGGAGCTGGAGGTTTCCCGTGACAATGTATATATTGTAGGATCGGCACAGACCGGTAAGACGGTATTGTTACAGACGATCTTGTATAGCCTGATCAGAAAGTATGATTCTACACAGGTAAATGCATATGTGATCGATTGCGGCAGTATGGTTTTAAAGACCTTTGAGGATTCGCATCATGTAGGCGGCGTTGTGCTGTCGAATGAGGAAGAGAAATGTAAGAATCTCTTCAAACTGCTCAATGCACTGATTACAGAACGAAAGAAGATCCTGTCCGGCAAGGGTGTAGGTAATTATGCAGCGTATCTGGATGCCGGATATACCGATATGCCTATGGTGGTTGTGATGATCGATAACATGGCGGCGTTCAAGGAGTTCTTCCCAAATCAGGCGGATGAACTCAATAGTATAAGCCGGGAAGCACCGGGCGTAGGAATCTCGTTGATTATTACGGCAGCGACGGCAAACACAATGAACTATCGGACACAGGCAAACTTCGGTAAAAAGTTTGTACTGAACTGTAATGACGACAATGATTACAGCAATATATTGGGACATTGCAAGATGACACCAAAGGAAAATCCGGGGCGGGGACTCTGCCTGATGGATAAGCGGATTCTGGAATATCAGGCGGCAATGTTTGGAAAGAGTACGAAGGAGGCAGAACGGAGTCAGGAACTGAAGCAGTATATTTCGGAACGAAATGCCGAGTGTAAGACACAGGCGGTGCCGATACCGATGATACCGGATCGGCTGGTATTGTCCGAGGTGATGAGAGCAAACAGTGCACGCTTCCGAAATCGGGGAATCCTGCCGATCGGAATGGAATTCGATACGGTTGATTACGCAATGCTGAATATGTATACAGATGGCACCCTTACATTAGCCGGTGATACGGAGAGCCGGGATCGGTTTATGAAGAACCTGCTGCTTATGCTGGCACAGACGATCATATTCCACAATGTCGAGGCAGTGATCATTGATGATAAACAAAAGCGGCTGGCCGAGTGCACAGAATACGGATATGTAAAACATTATACCGCTGATCCTGCGGAGGGCATGTTATATATCAGTGATTTCTATGATGAGCTGCACAGACGGCAGCAGGATTCGGAGAATGGCGTGGATCGTTCCTGCCTGATGCTTGTGATACAGAATGTAGAGCTGTTTCGGAAGATCTGTGCAGATAAGAATGAAAGCAAGGCACTGGCAGATGCCATGAAGAATGCCGCTGAAGCAGGAGTATTTGTGGTATTGACAGCGGTAGAGAATCAGGCAGTCGGGTTTAATTCGCCTGAGGTGTATAAGACGATTAAGGAAATGAGGAAGGCGGTACTGTTTGCACCGATAAATGAAAATAAGCTGTTTGAGGTATCGTTCCGGGCAAAGCCGGATCCTTCCTTTGATAAAACGATGGGATATCGCTTTGACGGCAGCAGTGTATCAAAAATAAAAATCTATGAGTAGGAGGAAAAAGAGATGGCAGTAAAAGGTAATATCAACGCAGGAACAATATACAACACACATACCCAGATTAAGGCTCTGGTGGAGTCGTATAAGGAAGTGAATCTGGAGGTTGAGAGAATCACACAGACGGTTCGTGAGAATTGGGTAGGAAAGGGACGCAATGAGTTTGAGTCTCAGTATAATATCCTGATCAAGAAGATAGATGATTTTGGGGATACCCTGCAGGAAATCTATGATGCACTGGTAGATGCAGAAGCACAGTATGAGGATACAGATGACAGTATTCGTCAGGACTATGTTATGGCAATGAATAATTAGGCGGAGGAAGAGAAGATGAGTAGCAGCTATTACTATGGATTGTATATTCAGTATCGGAATGAAGTAAATAAGTATGAGCGCGAGATAAACAAGTTAAACGGAATCCGAAATAATATCGCCGGCAGCTTGTATTATGACCAACTGGGTGTAAACAATGAGATCGGAGACCTGATGGTGGATCTACGGGAAAGTGTCCGTCATGACAGCACATTTACACAGCGGGTAAATAATTTTGAACAAAAGAAGGAGAAGGGTTCCTATTCGGATTCGCATTTAAGCGGGGCGATGGATAACTTAGATAGTGAAATATCCAGACTGACAACAAAGAAATCAACAGCAGAACAAAATCGTGATGATGCATATAGAGATTATGAGGATGAGAAGGAACAAGAGCGGCAGGAGCTGTTAGATAAGCTCTTTGGATAATGGAGAAAGGAAGGAACAAAAAAGAATGAGTACAGTAGCGATTTCTTATAGCAGTATCGGAGATGCTGCCGGCGAGGCAAAAGCGGTAGCAAGAAAGCTGGACAGCTATGCGAGCAGCATCCGCAGTTCGGTTTACAACAAGCTTCATAGCTATAACGGAGAGTGGAACAGCAATGTGACAGCAGCATCCAATCATCTGAATACAAAAATCAGTGATCTGGAAAAACTATCTGACCGATATGATGCATACGCCACGAGTCTGACCGATATGCGTTCGGCATGCAAAAGTACGGATGAAGCAGTGAAGTCCAGAGTCTCTTCCCTGACGGCCGCATTTAAGCAAAGTCATGGTATTAAGAATAGTAAGGTTGAGAATGCACTGAATTACTTTATGACCAGTCTGGGGAATTCTTCTAGGGCAGGACGCTGGCTGGGAGACGGAATGGACATGCTTGATGCGGGAAAGGATTATGTAAAGCAGATGATAGAGGACTGGTATGATTATGAAGGCGGAAAGCAGGTAATCAAGGGTGTATTGACAGCACTTGTTTCCATAGCAATCGCGGTTGTGGGAGTTGTGGCTACGATTATATCGGGTGGCGCATTTCTTGTGGTGCTGGCTGCGGTTGTAGGAGGTGTCATAGCGGCAATTAACGGTCTGGTAGATCTGGGAATGGAGCTGTCCGCCTATCATGAGACACATCATAACAATGATCCGGCAACCGGGCGGAGAAACAGCAACATTAATAGTGCCTCCGAATGGCTGCGGAAAAAGACAGATTCAGAAGGGCTGCATATATTGGCAAATGGAATCGATGTTCTGGAGTTTGCCTGTACGGCAGTTACAGTGGTATCAGAGCTGGGCAAGCTACTGTCAAAGGGAGCCGGCTGGCTGTCCTGTACGAAGGCAAAGAGTATAAAAGACCTTGGCGGGATTTCACTGAAACAATTTACTTCGGGTGTTGGACAGCGGTTTGCAAAGATGAAGCTGGACTTTACGCTCACTACGATGTCTATAAAGCTGGATCCGATGGGAACGCTGGGCTTCCTTGCAAAGCAGGGAGGAGCGAACTTCCTTTCTACCCTGAAGAATTCATATGGGAATTTCTCGACTGCGGATGATGTCTATAAGACTGTTAAGAACTATGGTAATTTTGCCAAGGATATATTGGGTGACGGACTGGATGTGCAGGATGTGGTAAGGAATCTGGGGCTGAATGGAATCGGCTTCGGTCATGGCGACTATGCAGGCGGCAGCATTACCAGTCTGGATTCTATCGGTAAATTTGAGTTTAAGCTGGGAGATTATAAGAAGTTTGCAGATATCTCGAATAAAATTGGAAAGAACGGTATCCAGCTATGGGATAAGATGAGTGAAAGATCATCAACCAGTATTGCTATTCCGGATATTACGATTCCGCAGGTGAATATACCCAATGTGGCAGTCGGGTACTAATGGTGTGATACGGGCTGAGATGATAAACAGATAGAAAGCGAGGAGCAGATATGGAAGCAAGTGAAGAAAGACTGGAGGCATTGGATCTGAATCAACAGGCGGTAATGCTGCTGAAGTCCGGAAATATAGCAGATGCAAAGGAACGGTTGGAGCGTGCGATCGAACTGGATCCGATGCTGATGGAAAACTATAAGAATTACGGCGACGTCTATATGGCAGAGCAGGATTATAAAGAGGCAAAGAATCTGTATAAAAAGGCATTGCTGATCGATAAACGCGGAGAATTATATTTCTTATATGGAAATGCCTGCTTCATGGCAGATGATGTGCATGAGGGTTTGGAAAACTATAATCTGGCACTGTCAAATGGCTATGACTCAGAAGAGATGCTGTTCTTTATGGGTATGGCATATGAGCATCTGAACGATGAATCCATGGCATTGCGGTATTTTCAGAAGGCATGTATTAAGAATCCGTCCAGACCGGACTTTATCGTGAAGAAGATCATGACGCTTCTGAACCTCGGAATGGAAGAGGAGGCAGAGGAAAGCATTCGGGAACTGATAAAGACGGCACCGGAGCTATATGACGGCTATCATCTGAGAACCCAGATGCTGATTCGCAGGAAGGACTATACAGCAGCAACGGCATCTGCAAAGGAGGCCTCCGATAAATTCCCCGAGGATGCAGACCTTATGTATGACTATGCACAGTCTGTAGCACTGAGTGGAGACTATAAGAAGGCATATCAGTTAGTGGAGCAGGCAAAAAGCATGAAGTATTTTGAAGATGCAAAGCGGAACTTTACCCTGCTGGAGGCACAGATAGCCGCTGAGGATCAGGATGTGGACAGAGCGATCCGCTGTTGCGGGATGTGCATAGATATGGAAAAGGAAGGAGTCTTTGATGGAGAGGCACGCTTTATGATGATGAATCTACAGTTGACGAAGCCGGATTTTGAGGCAGCACTGGTGCAGGCACAGGCATTGATCGACAGCCAAAAGGAAGATTCCTATTACTATGCGGCACTTTACTATCGACCGTTCTGTATGAAGCAGTTAGGGCGAACGGATGAAGTACAGAAGTACCTAAAGGAAGCAAATTCCTACTATCGTTTATGTACCTTAAAGCACCCGGAAGCAGCAGATGCATATCTGTATCGGGCTATGTGTTTAAAGGATATGGAGGAGTATGATAAAGCACTGGAAATGATAGAGTTTGTAGATAAGATTACAAATGGAATTGCCGAGGTGCATACATTACGGGCAGAGATCTACCGGGCATTAGGAAAAGAGGCTCAGGCTGAGGAAGAGATGCAGAAGGCATATCAGGAAAAGCCGGAGCTGAGGAATGTATTTGAGAAGGAGGAGAACTAGGCATGGCATTAGCATATGAAGGAAATACCAGTCTTGCGTTTGATACAGATGCGTTGCGAAAGTGTGGAACAGAATACGCAGATGTGTCAAAGGAATTAAGAGAAATGGCATCAAAGCTGGATGGATATTTGACACAGCTAAAAAGCAGCGGATGGACAACTCCGGCAGGAACCGCATTTCATGCGATGGTAAATACAAACTGGAAAACCAATGTAGATAAATATGCAGATTTATTAGATACCCTTCAGGGAATCCTGGAGGAAGCTGCAACGCAGTATGATGATCTGGTAACTGATCACATCGAAGCATTGCAATTATAAGAGGGCATACCATCTGCAAAGCAGGTGATGCTATAAAAAAGCCAATAATAAGGAGGAAAAAGAAATGGCAAGTATCAGAGTTACACCAGAGGAACTGAGTGCACAGGGTGGAGATTTAATCGGTTATGCAGGAGATTTGGCAGATGTATTAAAGCAGATCGATGCTAAGATCAATGAGATCATCGGTGGTTGGGATGGTCTGGCACAGGATGCATATTTTGATATGTATACGACTATGAAGGAGAGCTTAGATCAGTTCCCTACATTAGTAGATTCCTTGGGCCAGGCAACTCAGGGTGCAGCAGAGGCATTCAGCACCGTTGATACTGAGTTACAGAGTGGTTTTTCACAGGCATAAGATTGAAGGCAGAAGGAAGTATGGGGGTTCGGAGAGCCATGGTCATTTGGCTTTTCGAACCCTGTTTTTAATAAGCCATCGGCTGGAAGGGAGGAAAAGAAATGACAGGAAGCTTGTTATATACAAAGGAAATAGTGACAAAAGTACTCTGGATGAGAGATAAGGATCGGATCGATTTATATGAGGATGGTGTGCGGCTGTCCACGTTCCGGGTTGTCGGAAAGAATAAAAGCTTTACGGAAGATACCTGCAGATCTGTTTATGAACTCCGGTATGAGGATATTATTGCATATCAGCAGGAGGCATTCGGAATCGTGTTCTGCGGTAAGGCGATGGTGTGGAAAAAAGGAAAAGAACAGTGCGTGGATCCGGAGTGTCTGGCGGATATTTTTCTTAAGGATCCACAGCCGGTTATGGAACAGCTAAAGGCACTGACTCCGATACAAACAGCAAAGGAACGCTGGGAGAGCTGCCCGGAAAACTGCTTTGGACAGATCGTAGTGCGGTCAACGATACCTTCGAACTTTGATGCAATGATTGATGGGGAGGATGCCGGACGATCTGTGAAATGCAGACTTGTGCTGCGGGCACCATATGGAAGACACTTTGTAAAGGCGGGATTTACAGCCGGAGTAGATACGGGAGGTACAGCTTCCTCTTTGGAGTATACGGCTCCTGCATGGGTGGAGCTGAGTGAGAATACACCAATCGTTTATCTAAAGGCAAAGCGGAGATTTATAGCACCGTTTTCCGAGAGCGGAATGAAGCTGGTGCCGGACAAGAAGTAGAGAACCGGATTTATTAATCGGTCGGCAGTTGAATATAAATACCCATACCCTGACTTGGGGTGCTCTTTGCATAGATCGTGCCGCCATAGTAGTCGACAATGGCCTTTGCCTGTGTCAGTCCCAGACCATTTCCGCTGATACGGTTTGAACCCTGATAGTTCAGCTCAAAGATATGGTTTGTTTCATCAGAGCTTAGCCCCATGCCGTTATCCTTTAGAACGACAAAGATGTCCGAGCCGATATTGGATATCGTGATCAGAAGAATACCGGTTCGCTGCATATATTTAATCGAGTTATCGATGATGTTCCGGAATAAAATCCGGATTCTGGACGGTGCGGCCTTTACATATAGGCTGGTGCTGGCAGAGGCCAACTGAAGCTGGATGTGTGCCGCATCGGCGGAGACCTTTAGTTCATCCATGGTATCCCGGACAATCTGTAGGATATCAACGGTAGTTTCTTCGGATTCCTGTATCGGCGGCAGGAAGTCCGCATAGCTTCCGGCAGAGACGGATGCCTGTGAGCCGGTAGTGGTTTTTGTTTCCGCCTGAAGTTCCGTATAGGCTTCGATCTGCTCCTCCAGCTTTGCATGGGCATCCTGCAGCTCGGACTGAAGCTGCTCGATCTGGAGCCGGTGGGTAGCCACAGTATCTTTCAGCTCCCGGATCTGCTGCAAATGTTCTTCCGTTAGTTGCTTTAGATCCTCATTCTGAAAGGAGAGAGCTTCCTCCTCTGCCTGAACCGGGATCGTGCGGGCATGAAAGACATACAGAAGCAGAAAAACAGCAACGGCCTGACAGATATAGCTGATAAAGGCGTACATGCGGAGATCGGTCAGTACACATACGAAGGTAACAATGTATGTAAGGATAATAAATGTGATCAATATGATTTCAAATGTGCGGTTGCGTCCGTGTTTTTGTTTCATAGAAATGCATCCCCTCTTCTGGTATCGTATGGTGAATAAACTCAGTGTAAATATTATTCTATAACAATTATTTTTGGCTTGCAACCGAAAATAAAGAAGCATTGACCGTTTGAGACACTTTTTGACCGTTTGAGACATTTCATTGACTTGAGTAAGCGGGTAGTCTAAAATAAAAACAGGGCAGGCAAAGGGGGACATCAGTTGGCCGGGAACCAAAGGTATGTAAATGCAAGGGAGGAAGGATCGTGAAGGACACAACCATACTGGTAGTAGAGGATGATGCAGATCTGGCGATGTTGACGGCAAGACAGTTGCAGAGTCGGGGATATCGGGTGGTATGTGCAGAAGACGGGGAAAAAACGATGCTCCGACTTGGGGAGCAACCGGTGGATCTGATTCTCTTAGATGTTATGTTGCCGGACTGTGATGGACATGAACTCTGTGAACGCATCCGTTCAAAGTATACATATCCCATTATTTTTATGAGTTGTCTGGGAGACAGCACTACGATTGTACAGGCATTTCGTGGGGGCGGAAACGATTATTTGGTAAAACCGGTGGATATAGAGGAACTGGTAGAGCGGATCGAGGAGAATCTTCAGAGTCAAAGAGCAAAGCAACTGTTGGAATTTCAACAGTTTATACTGGATAAAGAGAACTACGCGGTATATCGGCGGGAGAAAGACGGACAGCGGGGAGAGAAGCTGGAACTGTCTCCGACGGAATATAAGCTGCTTCTGGTATTTGTACAGCGGCCGGAAGAGATTCTTTTGTATAAGGAGCTGTATCGGGCGATCTGGGAGCATGGTGAGATCGAGGATATACGGACACTGATGGTACATGTGTCGAATTTGCGAAAGAAGATTGATTATCAGCATCAGGATATGATACGTGCGGTACGGGGCGTAGGATATGTATTCTCTGATAGTTAAGAGGAGTAAGTATGCGAGGAATGATAGCGATTATAGGGGTGGGAATTCTAATTACTATTTCCACGTTGATAATAGATATGTGTGTTCCGGGCAGTAGATCCGTTATGGTGATCGGCTGTCTTATTTTGATGTTTTTGTGGCTTGCACTTTTAGTGGTGACCTGTGTAAAGGGGAGACGGTGGAAACGGGATTCTGCCCTGCTGGAAGAGATTACCCGTCAGGAGATGAAGAAGCAGGAAAATGAGAAGGACAGTGAGATCCGCAGCATGAAGGAGGATGTAGCATGGCTGAAGCGGCAGATCGCGCACGGTGTGCGGATGCCTCTGGCGATCATATCCGGCTATGGAGATCTCTTGCGGAGAGGCGACTGGAAGACGCCGGAGGAGCAGGATCTGTATATCGATAAGATCTGTAAGAATATTGAGTACCTGAACCGGACCTTTCAGATCGTGATTGATGATGAAGCGGGCAAAGATGTAGAGGATGATGCGACGATCGATCTGCTGCAGGTGGTCGGTGATGTGGTAGAGTATGCGGATCATATCACGAAGAGCCATGGGATACAACTGGAGCTGAATAGTAGCTGTACACAGGTATATATACAGGGCAACCGCATAGATATAATGAAGGCACTTTATAACCTGATCGAGAACTCTCTGAAGTATATGCGGCATGGAGATGCGATCTATATTACGGTGGAGGCGGTAGAAGGACAGGCCTGGATCGTATATCGAGATAATGGTGAAGGTGTGACAAAGCGTGAGGCTGAACGGATAACGGAGGCTGATTACCGGGGAGAAGATGCCGGCGAACGGTTGTCCGGAATACGCGGAAGCGGTATGGGAATGTATCTGGTAGATGATATTATAAAACATCACCACGGAACGATTCAGATAAAAGGAGGGACTGGAAATGGATTTGCGGTATATATCACACTTCCGCTGGCAGAAGAGTGACGTAGAGAAATCTTTAAGGAATCTTTAGGTTCAGATATAAGGAATATGATAGGATAAATTTAGCAGATAAAGGGGAGGATGAGTAGAACGTGAAGAATACAGATGTAATACCATTTGAAAGAAATCGTTACTATGCGGGAAAGATGCTGACGTCATCGGACTTCCTGGCAGAACAGACATATAACAATAATAAGAGGAGATTCTTAAATCAGACCGTTGTAGGATCCGGAATTATATGCGGATGCGGTGTGTTTTGTCTGGATGATCTGTCTGTGCTGGTAGAGAGTGGAGCAGCAATCGACAGTATGGGTAGAGAGATCGTGATTGAGAACTCCGTAGTGAAGAAGCTCTCAGCCATTACAGGCTTTGAAGCATTACGGACGAATCAGGCGATGCTGTGTGTCCGTTATAAAGAAGATGATGTACATGCGGTTTATACCGTGAATCGTCAGGAGGGAGAGTCTGAGTACGAGTATAATCGGGTAACAGAAGGGTACGAACTGTTTCTGATGGATGAGGAGGAAGCAGAGCAGGAGATCGAGATGGATACCGAGTTCTTTGCGGGCAGTCCGATTCTGGATACACCGGATTATACGGTTTCCTTCCGGATGCCGACGACAGTGTGCTGTGACCGGTATGTGAAGCTGGAGCTGGTGATTATAAAGAAGTCGGATCGGGAGTGCCATCTGGACTATGAGGCAGTTCTGCAGATGCCGGGATTTGCAACGGAGGATCAGTCCCATGAGATGCGGATTGGGATCGATCATGCGGGGCTGAAGCAGGGGGAAACACTGGTAAAGGACTATTGGGTTCGGACAGAGGCGGATGCAGGCACAGAGACCTATATCGTGATCAAGGCAGGTACCGCACAGGGAACGGTAGATGGTGTAAAGGTAGATGTGCAGAATAATATGAATCTGCAGATTACGGTGTCCGATATCAAACCGAAGGAGCTGGCACTGCGGGAAAGCGGAAAACTGAGTCTGGAAATGCGGCGTATGGGCATGAATAAGGACTATATACCGTTAGCTGTCTTATATCTGGTTCGGACAGAGACGGCTTATATCATCGAAGGTGTGCGGGAACAGGCAGTAAAACATTACATCCCGACGCTGGCAGAGAGGAAACGGCAGGAGGAGTATCAGGCGTACTTCCGGGAGGAGTATCTGACACGGAATCCGGCACAGGAGCGGACAAACACTCCGACATTAAAAGCGATGCGGGAGCATCTGGGGGCAGTTCCGGAGATCGAGACGGGAGTGCTGGAGATTCCGCTGAATGCCAATGCGAGAAAGGGAGAGATCCGCTATTCCGGAGAAATCATGCATGGACTGGGAAAAGGAAATGTATATGTAGAAGTTGGATATGAGAGACTGGAAGACAACCCGGTACATGGGGCAAATACAAAGTCTACCATATATGGCAACCCGGATCTGTTTCAGGAGGATCACTCGCCGGGAGTATGTGTAGAGACGGCAGTTAAGGTGCTGAACGACAAGGGAAGCTTTGTTGTGGCGGTTCGGTTCCTGAAGGATGTGGATTTCCTGATCTTAACCTTCCGCTGGGTGGCACTGAAGTTCCCAAATGGCGAAAGTCTGGGAACGACCGAGGATATCAGCAATAAGAGTATAACCGCAGAGACGCCGACCGTTGTGCTGGGTACGAAGGAGAGCTATTACTTTAATGTGAAGTTCAACAACATGAAGAGCTGTTCTCTGGCGTATGAACTGACCGAACCGGGAAGCGGAGAGGTAACACCGGACGGAATCTATACGGCACCGTCGAAGGAAGGCGTTTATGAGATCCGGATTTACTGTACAGACATGCCGATGATCTGTACATACGCATATGCGATCGTCAAGAAACGGGGAGCTGAGCAGTCAGAGGAAGGATAAGCGATGAGATATCAGGTGAAGGATATGTCTCTGGAGCCGATAAGGGAGATATACTCCGGCTGTGTAAATGATGTATTGATCTGTGAGGATATCAGTAGTTCCGGTCATAGCTATTATACGGTTATGATGATTAAAGATCATATGCTGGCAAAGGAGTTTCTCCATATTGTATCCGGAGAGAGCAGGCGGACAGAACCCTGCTATATAGATGTGTTTACGTGTAGTCAGGGCTTTGGCGTGGTGTTTGAGTATATCAAAGAACGCTATCTGGAGGATTTTTATATGGGAGAGCAGTTCTCCCTGACAGTTTGCGAGACGATATGTATGAATCTGATCATGGAATGTATGTCCTCTGTCTTGCCGTATCCGCTTCTGTATCTGTGTCTGCAGCAGAAGCAGATTCATATGCGGATGGATAACAGCATACAACTGGGGTGTCCGCTGGATATCACCGGGATGGATGGCACGATCGGGGAAGAAGCCTGTGTAGGACTGTGTGCATCGATTCTGAGAGATCTGCTGGTCAGTAAGGCCAGACAGAAGGCGGATAGCTACCAGCTTTTGAGCAAGCGGATCGCAAAGGGCTCCTACCAGAGCTTTAAGGATCTGTATTATGATGTGAAGATGGCGGCGGAAGAACCGCGAAAGCACAGTATCCGGGTACGGATACGCGGCTTTTTCTATCGGAACCAGCAGGTGCTGTTTCGGATTCTGCTGTGGGTATCGGCGATTCTCTTTGTACTGGCAGTGATTGGACTGATATTCCAGTTAACTACGGGAGATGTGCCGTTTCTAAGATTTTTTGTGAATACCTTTAAGAAGATAGGAACCGAATCATTGAGTCGATAAGGGAGAGACGGATGATATATATAGTAGCAATTCTACTGATCTTAATATTTGCTTTTTTGTTAAGCAGCCGGTCGATGGCACTTCAACGGCTGGCAGTGATGGAACTGATCGTTTCTGTGGTCGTGTTTGTCGGCTATTTGTATGCCTGCCATGTATCGATTCGCAGTATGGAGGAGCAGTATATGACATATGCACTTCATATGGTGGAACGGGAGGACGGCGTCGTATCCGGACTGGATGATACTGCCTATGCGGATCCGGCACAGCAGGAGGAGCTGGCACAGTGGCTGGATACAGCATTACAGGAGGCACTTCCATCGGTTACGACCGAGGACGGAAGATACTATGAGAATCTTGGGGTTTATACGGAGAGTACGAATGGCTACGACCGGGTATTTTTCATGGGCGAGGATGAGAGCTTTGACGAAGAGGAGAAGTATCAAAAGGCGGTATATCCACTGATGAATCAGGTGATCCGCAGACATAGCAGTGGTCAGGTGGTAGTGGATCATACCTATGGCGTTATGGTATGGGCGGATCCGCAGGCGTCGATCGGGAAGAATATCCTGTGCGTACAGATTCCACTGACCGGTCTTGTGGGAAATGAAGAAGCCGTTCGCGGCTGGTTTATCCGAACCGGATGGATCCTGTGGGGGGCTGCAACACTGGTAGTTGTTCTGGTGGTGGTGCTTCAGAACCGGGAGTGGCAGAAGATGATCCGCGCCATGGCAGTGATCAGCTCCGGCAAGGAGGAGTGGAAGAAGCCGAAGATCTATAGCAATGAGATGCAGACGATGTGGAACAGTCTGAGTGAGCTGGTGAAGAATGCGGCACGATCCAATTATGAAAAGTACCGGATCCTTCGGGCGTATTATCGATTTGCTCCGAAGCAGGTAGAGCGGATTCTGGGACGTGATTCTATGGCGGAGGTGTCGACCGGCGACTATGCAAATGTTCAGGGAATTGTTGTTCAGGCGTTGACCACGGGAAACGGAAACAGCTCCCGGTTACAGTACATACAGAGTCTGAACCGCAGATATGAGATTCTGACTAAGAATCAGCAGGAGCAGGATGGTATTCTGATTTCCGGAAGCAGTGATTTAAGCTCGCTGGAGGTTCTGTTTCTGGATGAAGCAGGGCGGGCGGTTGCATTTGGCGTAAATGCCGCACATGAACTGGAAACGGAACAGACCGGTGCACAGATGCTGATGATCGCACACCGGGGAGAGTACCTATATGGCGTTGCCGGAGATGAAGAACAGGCGATGCCGTTTATCGTATCAGATGAATGGAAGGTTCTGAATACATATCAGGATCGGTTGCTTCAGGCAGGGATCCGCATGGTAGTAACGGATACGGTGATCGGAGATATAGCAGCGGATGTGACCAGACGTTATCTGGGCTATGTGGGGGATGCAAGGGAGACATTTAAGCTTTATGAGATTCTGGATGCATGTCCGGAACAGGAACGACGGAGAAAGCAGCGGGCAGATGAGAGATTCCAGCAGGGACTTCGGTTGTTTTACAAGGATGATTTTTATCTGGCAAGAAATGCATTTTCGGATGCGTTGAAGGAGTGCCCGGAGGATAAGGTGATTAAGTGGTATCTGTTTACCTGTGAACATCATCTGAATCATCCGGAAGTGGAGCAGATATCATATGGTTTGTTCCGGGAGGAGCTGGAGAACGGAGATATAGGATAGGGAGTTTATGAGTAATTTTTTTAGTGTTCTGTTAACTACATTAAAAAATAGCATCGTTTCGGTCTGGACGAAGGTTCGGTACTGGTTAAGTCCGAACTTCTGGCGGTCAAAGGTATTGACCGGACTGCGTCAGTTTTTACAGAAGATCTTTGATGTAAAGCCGAAGGATAAGAATGATTATTTTACCATTCGCAACTGGATGATCAGCCGGAGATTGTGCTTCGCAGGGGTGATCGTTCTGGGGCTGGTCAGCCTGTATGTGCTGCTTACCTTTGCCAGTCCGTTTGGCCTGCTGCAGGGAGCATCTGCGGGAGCCAGAGTGTATCGGTATAATTCGATTCCGTTACGGTTTGCAGAGGGAAATGTGAAGATCAAGGCACGAAGCGGATATATCGCCTATGAAGGAAATGTAAAGGGCGGATATGCGACCGGCAGCGGGAATCTGTATAACAAGGATTCCGAACTGATATACAGCGGAAACTTCGAGCATAACCAGTATAACGGAGAGGGTACCCTGTTTTACTCAACCGGACAAACCCGCTATACCGGTGAGTTTGTAGATAACTGCTTTGAGGGAACCGGGACTCTGTATCGGACAGACGGAAGCATCGAGTACGAAGGACAGTTTCTGGCAGGTCAGAAGGAGGGGCAGGGCATCCTGTATGATAGCGGAGATAATGCGGTCTTTAGCGGAGCCTTTCACTGTGACCGGCTGGTATATAACCAGTTTCTGGGAAAGAAGACCTCTGAGATCGGGGAGTTGTATACCGGAGAGAGCCGGATCTATAGTGATGACAGTACTTATTTGATATATATGAAGGATATACAGGCGATATACGGAATCGACCAGAGAGAGACCAGTGTAGAGGATGAGGCGGTTGTATCGCAGATCTATGTTTTGAATTCCGCATTTCTTTACGGACAGAATACCATCAGTAGTATGGCAGAGGTTCGGGATGCACTGGGGGAACCTGAGTTTGAGGGAAATACCTATGCGACACTTCCGGAGGCAGTGGCAGTAGAACTGCTTCGGAGGCAGGATGATCGGATAACAAAGGATCCGGAGCTTAAAACAACCTCGGTTTATGATGAGGTGATATCCGTAGAGAGCTATCGGACGGATCTGGAGATTTATCTGTATGTATATCAGGTAGAGGATCTGACCTATACGTTCTTTTGTCAGGAACGGGGCGGACCGTTTTTTATGTATCTGATCGAGCAGTAAACCGATTGGATAGGAAGGAATGAAAATATTCCATACAGTTGGAAGGAAGGGAGGAAGTATGAAGCACGGAAAAAGAATTCTGGCAGGCTGCTTATGCCTGATAATGATTATAAATATGCTGTGGATGGATACAGATACGCAGGCGGCCATACAACCGACCGTTCCGGTGGGAAAGACCATTACACTGGCACAGGCGAAGGCACTGGGGCTGACAAACAGTTCCGATTACACTTCCTTAAAGAGTAAGCTGGCATTAGCCGAGGTACAGTACAGCCAGTCTGTGAAGCGGCTTCAGCTAAAGCAGAAGGATCAGGCGACCTTCCGATGGACACCGCTTCTGAACTTCAAGTTCCCGGAGAGTCCGACGTTGGATGAGGCGGCAGAATATATTTATAAGCCGCTGGAGCTTCAGGCGAATATCGATGTGATCAAGCATCAGATCGTGGATAATGAATATGCGGTATATGAGTCTGTAACCCTTCAGTATGTAGAGTGCTACACCCTTCAGGAGAAGCTTCAGTTTTATCAGGAGCAGCTTCAGACTCTGGAGGATACAAAGGCAAAGAATGAGGCAAGACTGCTGATCGGTCAGGCAACACAGACAGATGTAGACCGGATCACAGCCGATGTGGAAAAGCTACAGACGCAGGTGCTGGGCGATATGCGAAGCTATGAAACGGCGAAGGAAAAGCTGACAGATCTCATTGGTCTGGATGTGCGAAGCGGATATACGTTTATGAATCCATATAGCAGTGCAGAGCTAAAGAGGGAGAATCTGGAAGATATCCTTTCCTATGCCTGTGAAAGAGATCAGGGCTATTATGAGGCACAGGTGAATACAGCCAATGCTCTTTTGGAGCTGAATACAAACAATCGTCTGATGAGAAATCAGTATGGAACGGATATGGAACTGATCAACAGTTTTGTACAGCAGGTGTTAAATGGCGAGGAAGTGGATCAGGCAGCATTCCGACTGAAGTACGATCAGTTCTTAAAGGTGATTGATCAGCCGTGGCAGGGTTCCTTCAAGATCCTGTTTATTCGGATTCCGAGGGAATGGAAAAAGGGTGAGATCGATGGTGTCCGCTATGTAGAAGAAGAACCATATGCCTTGTATGAGGCTGCCTTAAACTATCAGGATCTGTATAAGGAGGAGCAGTCGGTGAAAAAGGATCTGGAGGATCAGATCACAGACAGCTTCAATAACTATATAGCCGTAAAGACGACCTACGAGAGCCTGACGACACAGGTTGCGACAGCGAAGGAACAGCTTGAAAAGGATACGGCAAAGAACCTGATGGGACAGTTCAGCTATGAGGAGCTGGCGGATGAGCAGACAGACTATGCGAATCTACAGGTAGAGGAGCTGGATGCACTGGCAGAGTATACGAAGGTTTTGGCCAGCTATGATCGTTTAACCTGTGGTGCGGTGTCTGTTTATCTGACATCTGCAGCTGACAGTGAGCGGGATGTGCTGGGAGGCGGAGCCAGCTATGTGGTAGAGGAAGAGGAGGATGGAATCTATTACTATATTCATTCTCTGGCAGCAAACAATGCATTTGAGTTTGGGTTATATGTTCCGGAGGACTTTGGAGCAGATATTACGGCTTATGAGCTGTGGGTAAATGGAACACAGATCGGAGAACGGACGGATATCTCGCGGAGTATTCAGCATCTGGCATTGACCATAGAATCCGTAGATACAGCATTTGTAAGACTGTATAGCGGTGATAAGGTGGTAGATGACTGTACGATTGATCCGTCGGTCTACAGTGGACGTTTAACCGTCACCACCGGATATCAGATCCGGACGGATGAGACAGAGGTCATCGGAACCTATACCTTACGAACCGGAGGAGCCGCCGGGATCGCAACACTGGGGATGCGGACAGAGAAGGAAGAGATCCAATATTATGATATATGGACAGCAGACGGTATCTGTCTGGCCGGACAGGAGAAGCTTTCGATACAGGCAGAGTTCAAATATCTGGGACTGATCGCATCGGATCTGTCCGGATTGACGGTTCGATTTTATGACAGCAGTAAGAGTCAACTGTATGAATGTCAGATCGATACAGAGAATCAGCGGTTGATTGAGAAGAAGACAGAGTAGGAAAGGAGGGAGACCATGCAGCAGATACGAAGTAGAAGGAAAAAGAAAGCACCGATCTATATCGGACTGGGAATGGCTGTTCTGGCCACGCTTCTGGGGATCGGAATCTATGCGCTGGCGGCACCGGATGAACAGGAAAGCAGTGTGACGCCTGCATCGGTAAATGTAAAGAATGGCGATATCGGGAATGCGACTTTGGTAGTGGGCTCCCACCTGATTTATATCGGAGCACTGACAGATGATTTATACCAGATTGCGTATGATTCGGCATCGACCTTTTCACAGCCGGATATGTACTATAAGTCAGAGCTGGGCGGAGGTGTCTGGTATGAGGTTTCATCCGCCACATCGATTGCAGATATTTCGACAGCCGGAACACCGATCTCCAACAGTGTGATAGAAGGGTTATCTTTTACACACTATACGAAGGCAGATGGTATTACCTATGATCTGCTGACCGGGCAGCCGGTGAATATCTTTGATATCAACGATCCGTATGATCTGCGGAGTATGGAGGAGCTACGGCCGCTGGCAACACAGTATCAACTGCTGGAAAGCAGTGATACCGGAGAAAGCGGCGGATCCGGAGAAGGGGAAGATGCTTCCACGGAGGATAAGGATAAGACAGAGGAGCTGCGGCTGAAGGTCAAGGGATTCTTTGATACGGATATGCGGTCAGATCCGGATGTAAAACAGTGGGAAGAACAGTTACAGGCAGTGAATACCTACTATCAGCAGGTATCCTCGTCTCTGAATGAAGGAGACGAACGAGAGGTTCTGATGTCTGTTATGGGTAAGCTGGATGCAGAGAGAAGGATCAGCCTGTATACGAAGCTGTATGATCGGTTGGGAGAGCTGAGCAATCAGATCGATGCCGGGAATAACAGTGCAGTGGCGGAGGCAGTGATAGAGTCACAGGGCAATCTACAGTCCAGCATCAATCAGTATACGGCAAAAGGCTTTGCCAGCGGAACGACGGTTCTGGGGCAGGAGGAATACCGTCTGATGCAGGAGCTGGTGACAGGTGCACGGGCATCGGATACCGGCGCATGCAAAGCGACGCTGACGACACTGGGATACCTTTACAATATAAAGAATAATACCGTAGATAAGGGCGATGCAGAGCTGAAATACCTGAATGAAACCCTGCTGCCGAAGGGAAAGCAGGCATACAAGGATAGTCTGGGAGCGGGTATTTCTCAGGAGAACCGGCAGGAGGCTGCGGGAAATTCCATCCTGATGGAACAGTATGCGGAGGAAACAAAGAGCAGTATAAATGCGGTGAGGACGGAATATCAGTTCCTGATCAGTGCCAAGATCATGCGGATGTCCAATGAGGCGGCGCAGGCATATATGACGACGTTGATTCAGGGTGTGGATGAGTTCCGGTCGGCTGTGAAGCAGGATGAGGCAAAGGATAAAGCGACGGAAACCGTCGAACAGCATCTGGTCTGGTTACGGCAGCAGTTGACAGATCTGGTGAATTCCAGCAGAGGCGGCAGTGATATGAGCATCCTGATCGATGAAAAGAATCAGCTTTTACAGGATAAGCAGGCGGCACTGGATCAAAACCGGCTCGGTGAGGCAAACCGGATCGATGCACTGATTCAGGCAAAGGATCAGGATATTGCAAATCTGGAAAAAGAGTATTCAGATACCCTGATGTCGGCAACTGCCAGCGAGGCGGATAAGGCGTGGGCAGCCGCATGTCTGAGCAATGGAACAGCGGGTGCAACGGCAATCGCAATCGGAGAGGCGACCGTAAGTGAGATCCAGAGTGGAAATCAGGACAATGTCAGCAAGGCACTGGATAGTCTGGAGGCACTGATGGAATCCAACAGCGGTGCGGTCACAGGAGTACTGAAGGATATAAAGAATGCACTGGCACTGGCGGGAGATACAGAGAGTAACACCGATGAGCAGCTTCGTTCCAGAGTGAACAGCCTGATTGAGACCGGAGAGGATATGAGCAGCCAGAATGGTTTGACGGCAAAGGAAGCAGAGAGCTATCTGGAGGAACTGATGGGCGGCCCGTTTATGAGTCTGTCGGCAGACCAGCAGCAGCAGGCGGTGCTGGCACTGGAGTGGTATGGAGAGATTAAGAACAGCCATGCGATTAAGGAACTGGCTGCATCCTATAGTGATGTAATGCTGAGAAACGGTTCCCGGTATGTGTATGCAAAGCTTGCCGGAACGGTGGAGGAATATGCGTCGACTAAGACGATCTCAGAAGCATTGGGATATCGGTATGTATATGATGATTCCAGAATGGTGGTAACGCTCCAAAAGGGAAAGGATTACTATGAGTTTACTGCCGGTAAGACCGGAATCCGGTCGAATACAGATGCGGCAGCAACCATGAACCGCAAGGCAGAATATCAGACCTATATTTATATACCGGGTGATTTTACAACTCAGAATTTCGACTGTCAGATCGAGTATATGGATAACGGCAGTGTGGGCATTTTATACACACAGTCGCAGAAGGAGCTGGCAGATGAAATATATCAGGCACTATTAACAAAAGGAGGGGATTAAATGGCAGATTATACGATTATTGCAGATGTCAGCGCATATATTGTGAAGACCTTACGGGAAAAAATGTGCCCGGAGCCGATACCATCCCCGAACAACATTGAGATCTCATCTCCGGCATCTCAGGATGTAGACTACATTGTAGGTCTGTATCTGTATGAGGTAAAGGAGGAGGGACAGGTAGCACAGCCGCCGCTGATGGCCAGGGGAGGCGTGCGATTACAGAAGCCACCTAATCCATATAGCTTATACTATATGGTTTTTATCAATGGTTCTTCCCAGATGGGGTTAAAGGCCCCGGATATCCAAAAGATCATTGGGAGGATTGCACAGATCGTAAATGATAACAGTTCTGTGCGGCCAAATCAGTTACAGCCATGGCTGGATGCCGACGAGCCTCCGATTGTACTGTCTCAGGCGAAGATAAGTCTGGAGGAAAAGGTGAGGGTATGGCAGGCGATTAATAAGCCATATCAGATCAGTCTGTTTTATAAGGCAGCACCGGTCTTTCTGTCCAGCGAGGTAGTCGTAGACACGCCAAGAGTTGTAGATGCAGCATTTGGTATCAAAGCAATGAATGAGGAAGGGAGGAATTGACACTAGGTGGAAGCATATATCGTCAGACATAGTCTGGATGCAGTCCTGCAGCTACAGGATGCAACAACAGGAAAAAGTATATTAGAGCGGAATGTGGTATTTCGGGAAAATGGTAAGATGGTCTTTTTCCATTATAAGGGCGGTGGCGTTTACATCATTATGAATACGCCGCATGTCAATACCGTTTACGAGATAGAGGCAGCCGGATATGAGACAGCCAGGATCTCCGTGGAATACGGAGAATCGAAGAAGTCCTATCCGATGCTGGAGGTTTCGCTGATTCCGAAGCTGACACTGCATGCGGAGGAGGCTTATGGAACTCTGCGTGGTACTATGGATGGTATAGAAGAGTTGGAAGCGGTTTCCTTAAATACATATACCTGTTTTCTTCAGGAGTATAGTGCAAAGAAACAGCAACTGACGTATTACGGTAAAAATGAGCTGACCGGGCAGGAGTATGCATTACTTCATCGGGATCGGAAGAGCTATCAGCGGTTTCAGGTCCGAAAGGAACTGAGCAGAACGGCGATTCTGACACGACGGCCATTGGAACAGCCATATGCAGTCAATGATCCGATTGTAAGGATCATAAAGGGCCAGGTGGAAGAAGGCGGAGCCTATCTGCTGCGATATCGCATAGAGAGCAAAACCGATTCCTATCTGGTACGGTATGTTGTCCGAGGGGAAACATACTATCAGACAGTAGACGCACAGGAACCGGAAAGGAAGTTAGGTGAGTAGGTATGGTATATGTAACGACAGGCACACAGTGCATGTGCACCTTTGGCACAGCACCCAGCGTATTGAATGTCACATCACAGACAAAGGTACTGATGGGGAATATGCCGGTGGCTACAGTTACAGACTGTGCACCCAATACGAACCTGCCTCCATTCGCCATGTGTACATCGCTTATGAATCCGGCGGTGCAGGCGGCTACCGCAGCCGCACTGGGAGTATTGACTCCGCAGCCCTGTACGCTGGTTCCGGCGGGAACATGGACGGCAGCACAGACGACGACGCTGGCAGGCGGAAAGCCCTGTCTGACAGTCGGATGTACATTGACCTGTGGGTTAGGTGGAGGGACGATATCCATTACGTCACCTGCACAGACAAAGGTATTAAACGGTTAGAAAGGAGTTAAATAATGGCAGAATATTTTTCACCGGGGGTATATGTAGAAGAATTTGACAATTCCCCACGTTCAATCGAAGGAGTAGGAACTTCAACTGCGGGCTTTATCGGTCTTGCAGAAAAAGGTGCCACAGTAGGGGCACCGGTATTAGTAACCAGTATGCAGAGCTTTACCAGACTGTTCGGAGGAGCATTAAATGAGTTCGAATATGGTGAGTATCGGTATCTGGCAAATAGCGTTGAGCAGTTCTTTGTAAACGGAGGAACCCGCTGCTATGTGACCAGAGTGATTCCGGCTGATGCAAAGAAGGCAGCAGTCAAGAAGGGAATCTTAAGTGTTACGGCAGTTAACGAAGGAAAATGGGGAAATCGGATACAGGTAACATTAACCAGCGTAGCAAAGAAAAAGATGCAGATTCTGGGAAAGAATGGTGACAGCTATGTTGCAAAGTCTGTAGACGGCTTCCGCGAAGGAGATCTGGTTACGGTAGACGGCGAATATAACCGTATCGTAAGTATTTATGATAATACGGTTGTATTTGAAAAAGCATTTAAGAAGGATATCGTAGATACCGCGATTGTACCAAAGACAGTGGTATATCTGGCGGAGACCAATATCAGTGTTCGGTATAACGAGGAAGTAGAAAACTATGTGGGTGTCAGCTTCAACACAGCAAATCCAAACTATATCGGTTACAAGATGGCAAATAGTGATCTGGTAACGATAGAGATCACACCGGCAAAGGAACTGATGAATCCGGTAGAGCAGATTCTGGGCAAGGGAAATACCAGCGGTATGTTCCTGTTAGAAGGCGGCAGCAACGGCAGCATCGGAAAGATCAATGCAGCAACCTTTATCGGCGAGGACAATGGTCCGGGAGCCAGAACCGGTCTGGCAGCATTTGTGGAGAACACCAGTGTTAGTATGCTGGCGATTCCGGGTGTAACAATGCCGGAAGTGATCGTAGCACTGGTAGCACAGTGTGAGAATCTGAAGAATCGGATGGCAGTGATCGATATGCCAAAGGATCTGTTTAAGACAAAGGATCTGCTGGAGTATCGTGAGATGATCGATAGCAGCTATGCAGCAATGTATCATCCATGGATTCAGGTACTGGATCGTGCAAGTGGAAAGAGCGACTATATTCCACCTTCAGGAGCTGTTCTGGGTGTATATTCCAGAAATGATATGACAAGAGGTGTACATAAGGCACCGGCAAACGAGACGGTATTCTGTACCGGGCTGAAGACCAATTACACAAGTGCTGAGCAGGATATTCTGAATCCGGCCGGCGTGAACCTGATTCGTGCATTACCTGGACAGGGAATCCGTGTATGGGGAGCCAGAACCGCAAGCAGCAACAGTCAGTTTAAGTATGTAAATGTAAGACGGTTATTCATTTTCGTAGAGGAGAGCATTAAGGCAAATACCAACTGGGTTGTATTTGAACCAAACGATGTAACCCTGTGGCAGAGAGTACAGATGACCATCAGCAGCTTCTTGGATAATATGTGGAGAAGCGGTATGCTGGCAGGAGCATCCTCCAGCGAGGCATACTTTGTTGAGATTGGTACGTCGACCATGACAAAGGATGATATCGCAAACGGACGGTTAATCTGTAATATCGGTATCGCACCATCGAAGCCGGCAGAGTTTGTCATCTTCCGTGTAACACAGCACACAGCAGATGCCGGAGAAGGCGGCGAAGAGTAGAATAACGGGAAAAGGAGTAGAGAACTATGGCAGAAACAGGAACAGGAACAGCAGCAGCGACTGCATATGATAATGGTAACGGCCTGGCATATCCATTAACAAAGATGAACTTCTATGTTCAGATCGAGGGTGTGGACGGAGCTAATGCCGCATTTAGCGAAGTAACCGGAATCGAAGCATCTGTAGATGTGATCGAGTTCCGTCAGGGAAATGCACACAGCCTGTCACCGGTTAAGATTCCGGGACTGGTAAAGCATGGAAATGTAACCCTGAAGATGGGTTATACGCTGGACAATGGATTCAAGACCTGGTTGCGTGAGTGCGTGAGTGAGGTCAGAGGACCAATGCCGAGATACAACGTACAGATCGAGATGATCGATGTCAACGGTGGTGCACCACAGCAGAAGGTCGATAAGGTAAGTGGCGCAAGAGTCTGGATGCTGACCAATGCATGGGTAGCAAAGTATACAGCACCGGATCTGAATGCACTGCAAAGTGAAGTAGCGATCGAGACACTGGAGCTGGCATACGAGCAGTTGATCATACCGAACTAATCGGTAGATCGGAAGATAGAAACAGATAACAGACAGGGGATCCGGCGGTGGAAACCGCCGCCGGGCAGACCTGTTGGAAAGAAAGGATAAGGTGCATCATATGGAGATAGAGTTCGATTTTACACTGCCGAAGGGATATGTGGATAGTAATGGTGAGGTACATAGACGGGGAAAGATGAGACTGGCAACTGCCGGTGATGAGATCAGTGCAACACGGGATCCGCGGGTACTGAGCAATCCGTCTTATTTGACCATTGCCATCCTGGGAAAGGTGGTAACCGAACTGGAGGGTATGCCAATGGTATCTGCCAATATTATAGAGCGGATGTTTACCGCAGATCTGGCATTCCTACAGGATATGTATCAGAGAATCAATGATGTGGAACCGCCTGTGATCCATGCAGTTTGTCCGAAGTGTGGGGAGGCATTTGATGTACCTATAAATTTTACCGTGGAGGGATAAGGCTCTATCCGGTAGAGGATATGTATCAGGAGTTAGCATTCCTGTCATATTACTTTCACTGGGGGAATTCGGAGGTTATGCAGCTGGATCATGTCAGTCGCAGACGATGGTGCAAGGAGATCTCGGAGATTCATAAGCGGATCAATCCCTCGAAACAGGAACAACAGGAAAAAAGTATCTTAGATATGAAACCCACCAGACGATAGGAGGTGAGCGTGAAGGATGGGAGAACGGAATATAGTAGTGGAAAACACAGGAGCCAATCCGGTGATCGGATATTCGTTCATGCTTCGGGTAGAAGGAGTCTATGACCTTCCCTGCCGGGCAGTAAAGGGCTTTCAGAAAGAAAATGAATTCGAATATATTCAGGAGGGAGGTATGAATGACTATGTTCATATCAAACGAAAGCCCATCTCCAAGCCGTTTACCTTTCAGGTAGAACGCTATGTGGGAGTCGATCTGATCGATCCTTTACCACTGGGAAGTGAGCCGATCCTTCCGATCATTCTGTTTGTGAATGCATGTGCGTTTCCGAAGCTGAAGCCGGTTCGGACGTATACGTTTACAGGCTGCACAGTCATCGCAAAGGACTATGGGAATCTGGATGCGGAAAAGAGCGGTCTGGTGGTGGAGACAACCACCATAGCATACCGGGAGATGGTATGTGTGGCAGTACCGACGCAGGCACTGGATCTGGGCGAGACCGGTATGGAGCATAAGCGGCCGCATAAGGACGGTGAGCCGGAGGAGACCGGATATGCAGAGCGTCCAAAGAATGAGAAAGATGCAAGTAATCGACGCGGTGCAATGATAGAAGCGGCAAAGGCGAATACATGGAGCAAAAAGACGCATGCCGTTGTCACAAAGACAACGGAAGCAGATTCGTTAGCAAAGAAGAAGGAAGCAGCCAAGGAAAATAGCTGGAGCAAGAAAACACATGCTGCTGTGCCGGAGACGCAGGATACAGCCTCACTGGCAGAGAAGAAGAAAGCGGCAAAGGCAAATAGCTGGAGCAAGAAGGCACACGCAGTGGTGCCGAAGACGACAGCAGCAGATTCGTTAGCAAAGAAGAAGGAAGCAGCCAAGGCAAATAGCTGGAGCAAGAAGACACACGCCGCTGTGCCGAAAACGACAGCAGCAGATTCGTTAGCAAAGAAGAAGGAAGCAGCCAAGGAAAATAGCTGGAGCAAGAAAACACACGCCGCTGTGCCGAAAACAACAGCAGCAGATTCGTTAGCAACGAAAAAGGAAACGGCAACGGCGAATACATGGAGTAAGAAGTCTTACGCAGTAGTGCCAAAGGCGCCGGACAAACCGAAGCCGGCGGTCAATCAGACCTATGTAAAGGAGCTGTTAGAGAGAATCCGGAAAAAGAATCAGAAGGAACCGGCATTTGCAAAGCAGCCGGTAGAAGATACATCACTGGCAAAGATGATTGAATTCAGTTCAAAGAAGGTATGGCCAAATGAATCCCATGCCATGACCTTACAGGAGAAATAATAGATGCTTACAGTTAAACCGCCAATTTCATTAGTGAGTACGAAGCCTCTGGGAAAACGATATGACAGCTTCGAACAGCGGATCATGGCGAACTATCAGTTGATGGATCTGAATCTGGAACCGGAGGACTTTCTGCATCTGGTTACAGCACCCCCTGAGATCTATCTGGCGGAGGGTGGTATGACACAGCTGATTGAAGATGTGGATGTCTATCAGAATCGGAACATGAAGCTGTCGATGATTAATAATATGATCAATCGGATCACACTGGCACAGTCGGAAGCGGTGACCTATCAGGATCAGGTGTTCTTGTCCACGATGCTGCGAAAGCTGGGTATTCGGGATGTGCAGGCATTCATGCATGAGATTCAGAGCCTGAAGGAAGAGACAAACAGCACCCGGGAGCTGACGCATATCTATGAGGAGCATGCACATACGCTGCGGGAAATTACCCTACAGTATAAGAAGGATACACCGGAGACTCCGACATTGGAGGAGGAGAGTTCAGAACCGGAACAAGGCATAGAGAATTATTTGTATGAGACCATATTAAACCGTTTGCAGACAGCGGCAGTGTATCAGGAAATGAAGGCATATACCTCCGTATATCCGGGAAACGATACCTACATTCGAAAGGAAGAGTTGCAGCTTAGTGAGCAGAACCGGATGCTTCAGCAGATGGAGCTGCATCAGCTTCAGAATGTTGTACATATGGAGGAGACACCGCTGGTGTATCAGCATATGAACACCTATGAATATCCGGCAGCGGAAGAGGAAATGGTGCCGGAGGGGGTGACGAATCGACTGGTTGAGGCAGTTTTGTATGATATTGTCGACCGTATATATCAGGTGCGGCTGCCACAGATCCTGAGCCGCAGGGAAATCTGGTATCAACTGGGAGGAAGCGTCTATGAGATCGCAGGTGATACTATGAAGCGGTTTCAGGAGAATCACAGTACAGATGTCCGGCAGTCCATACAGATGAATGCGTATGTGGAGCAGGTTCAGAATCTACAGAAGCAGGAAATACATGGACTGAAGCAGCTCATCACCTATGCGGAGCAGAATGAACAGCAGGTGTATAACGAAGAACTGCTGATGCAGAATGTTCAGAATCATAACATAGAACAGCCGATCAGCAGACAGGTGCAGACCCGGCAGGAGAACCGGGAGTATAATACCGAGAATCTGATCTGGAATCAGGAGACAGAGGTCACAGAAGAGCAAACGGTAGTAGAGGATCACAGCGAAGAGCTTCACCGGGAACTGCGGCAGATCAACCGACAGAATATCGAGAATCAGAAGCGGATCACACAGATTCTGAATGCAGCAAAGCCACAGCCGGTCCGGACACCGGATCATAAGCGGATGATGCAGGAGGGATTAAGAGCCATCGATCATCCACAGGAGGTTCTGATGGAGTATCATCAGATGCTGACCAGAGAGGAGCAGGAGGGTGATACGATTACGCAGGAGTATCAGCAGCTTCTGAGTCCGGAGACACGGGAGATCTTCCGGATTCTGGAACAGTACCGGAAGAATCCGGCACAGGTGCTGGAGCAGGGGCTGGTTCGGGAACATGCAGACGGTCAGCTAATGGCGGATCTGGTATATCAGGAATCAAAGAATGTAGTTGAACAGCAGGAGGAGCAGACGATTCTGCATCAGGAGCAGATCGAGCAGATTAAACAACAGCTTCTCAATCAGTGGAATCAGCCGCAGGAATATCGGAAGTTATATCAGGAGCTTCCGCAGGTGCGTGAGACGATAGAGATGGTACATAAGCAGCAGGATAATCAACTGGAGGAAGAGGTTCTCTCCGAGTTGCTGGAACAGAATCGAACGCTTCGTCAGCATACCGTTCAGAAGGAGCAGCTTCTGACGACGGAGCAGATCGAGGAACGCACCACACAGACGGTTCACCGGCAGGTACTGGAGACATCGACGGTGGATATCGAGAGACTGATACAGGAGGGCATGAGAAGTCAGGTGGCAGAGCTTTCCGATCAGGTATACACCCGGCTGGAAAAACGACTGGGAAATGAGCGCATGCGGCGAGGCCGTTAAGATAGAATAGGAGGTGGAGACAAATGGGAGTCGGTTCTGTAATAAAGAATAATCTATCCGGTATGATGGGGAATATAGAACGTGCAGCCATTTTGTTTCCGGAGATAGAGGATACGACCATTCAGTTGAATAGCTCCAGCACTGCATTGAAGCTGGCGGAGAGCCGTAAACGTGACAGCAATAAACTCACGCTGGCAATGAGCCGGCTGGATGGCAAGCGCAGTGAACGGGTAGAGAAAAAGCTGGGAAAAGAGGGTGCTCTCTATATGGTTCAGTTTAATCCATCTACGATACGGTTTAGTGCTGTCGGCGGCGGACGGTTTGCACTTACGACGTACGGGGAAAATCCCGGCGAAACAGGGCTGAACTTTAAGGGACTGAATTCCCGTGTCGATATGTCTATGACATTGATCATGGATGCAGTGGATAATAAAGAGGCGTTCGGACAGGACAAGCTGCTGTTAGATCCGGTTAATGCAGCAAAGGCGGTTGCCGCAACAACGGCCACGATCGCCGGGAAGAACTACAGTGTTCAACAGCAGGTTGAAGGCTTTCATGCGACGATGCGGCTGCTTCCGAGTACACCGGTCAGCTTCGTGTGGGGAAAGACCATTCTGGAGGGTGCACTAACCAGAGCCAATAGCCGATACACGATGTTTAGTCCGACCGGAAAACCAATCCGGGCGGAGATGGACATTACCATCACCTGCATGAGTGACAGCCTGCGGTCATGGTTTCTGGCTTACCAACGCGAGTTTGGCGGAAAGGATCCGATCCTGACGCAGAAGCTCGGGCAGACCTTAAGTGGCGTATTGAATCTGTAAAAGAGGAGTAGTAGCATATGGCAAGCATTCTAAAAGGAGCGGTAGGCAGTCTGACCGGCGGTGTCGAGAAGGGCTATCTGCTGATAAAAAAAGCAAATACAAAACCGGATGAACCACAGAGTACGGTTATGCCGCAGGAAAGTGGAAGCTCTGCTTCCTCAAAGCTGTCGGCAGTAAAAAATGCCGGTAAAAAAATAAGCCGGAAGGCAGAGCAGAAGCTGTCGGCGGCTTCCAATGTTTTAAAAGGAATGTCCTCCCATGTGGCTGCCAACGCCGGTGATTATGTACCGCTTCAGCTTCAGTACAACCCATCCAGTATCCGGATGTCTACCATAAAGGGTACGATCCTGAATCGAAGTGCCGGAGGTGGAGCTGAGAACACCTATGAGCAGTGGACCGTACCGGTACAGACCACGATGTCGGTTGACCTCATCTTTGATGATATGAACATTATGGATGCGTTTAATATGGAGAATCTGGTGTCTGTATCAGCGGTACGGGATGTCGGAAAGCAGATGGCACAGAAGGAGTTCAGTGTACGTCCGTTAGTGGAGGCACTGGTGGGGGCGATGCTGAGCAGTGAGACCCAGCGGGTTGTATTTGTCTGGAACGAGATGGCATTTGACGGAAGTCTGGTAAATGTGGATACCACCTATACGATGTTTAATCGGTCGGGAGAACCGATCCGGGCAAAGGTCAGCATCCAGATCTTCCAGCAGAATGAATCGGCGGATAAGAAAACACAGGAGAATCTGGACTATTGGAAGCAGGCATATAACCGGATGTTTACCCCTAACTATATGGGCGGCGGAAGTAACGCCATGAAGAACCTGAATAAGGTCAGCAACTTTATAAATCTGTGATAGAGGAATCGATATGGCAACCTTGGAGTTTGAAGAGTTAAAAAGTAAATATGAGGGCTTTGCAAGACCGACAGCCGTCATTCAGGTGAATGATAAGCCTATAGTGAGTGCGAAGTCTACGCTTCGGGTATCGGATATCGAAGTAGACCTGACCTGTGGCTATGAAGCCTCAATCGCGACCTTTCGGATATTCAATGTCTATAATACGGCAAAGGCACAGTTTGAGACAGAGGCGGTGCAGAAGTTTATCAACCTCGGCTCCAAGGTCGAGATCTATCTGGGCTATGGGAATCAGGCGACGCTGGTGTTTGTAGGTCTGATCGCCAAGGTATCCTATCAGATGCTGGAGTATGATGTTCCCTGTATACAGGTAACAGCGATGGATGCAAAAAGCATTATGATGGCAGGCAACTACAGCCGGCAGATGACCGCCAGACAGTTTACCGATGCGGTGCAGGAGATTTTGAACCGGGCACCCTATGCCAGACTGAAGTCCATGGGTATTATTCAGAATGTTCAGGTGACACAAGGACTGCATGTACCGGCGGAATCCGGTGCAAATGCGGCACAGACGATAGAAATGGTGGCAGAGAGCGACTATGAGTTTCTGGTAAAGCTGGCGAAACGAAATAATTATGAATTCTTCTGTGAATGTGGAACGGTGATTTTTCGAAAGGCAAAGGAAGTTCGGATGCCACTGCTGACGCTGACGCCGTCCATGGGCGTGTTTCAGTTTGAGGTAGAGTACGATATCACCGGATTATCCGAGACGATCTATGCCAGAAGCACCGATCCGGATAAGGCGAAGCTGATCGAGTCCAAAGGAAAGTTCTCGAATAAGATCTCCCTCGGAAACAAGGCAAAGCCATTGCTGAAGGGCTCCGAGCGGGTATACATTGATCCGACGATATCCAGCAAGGAGGAAGCACAGGACCGGGTGGACAGTCTGATGGAGGATATGGCATTCCGATATGGAAGTCTGAACATGGATATGGTTGGACTGCCGGAGCTGAAGCCGGGATATTTTCTGGATATGCAGTGTATGGGAGAAGGACCTTCCAATGTATTCTATATGATGGAGGTACACCATTCCCTTCGAAGCTCCGGAGGCTATAGTACCCATATTACGGGAAAAACCAATGCGATGCTGTAAGGTAAGGATGGCAGGATAGGAGAGAGGCGCCATGGGATTATATGACATTATAGATGAAATAGCGGAAAAGCAGGTTATGAAGACAGAGACCGGAGACCAGAGGATCTTCGGAGTCGTTCTGGGTGTCGTTACGGATAACTATGATCCGGCGATGAAGGGAAGAGTCTGTGTGACAGTTCCGGTTCGGGATGAGAATGCAAATAACCTGAAGTGGGCGCGCGTAGCCATGCCGTCAAGCGGTAAGGAGTGGGGGCACTACTTCCTGCCGGAGATCGGAGATCAGGTGCTGCTGGTTTTTGAACAGGGAAATATAGAGAAGCCGTATGTGATCGGATGTATCCCGAAGGAGGCGGATAAGTTCTTTCGGAGTACCGTCAAGCAGAATAATGAACTAAAACGGATCGTTACAAAGCATGGCAGTACCCTGGAATTTGAGGACGCCCCACAGGGAGATGGAGAACAGGATCGCATCGCACTCTATACACCGGACAATCAGCACAAGATCGTCATGGATAATGGAAAAAAGCAGATCCTGATCAGTGACGAAAAGGGCGAGAACCGAATCGAGCTGAAGACAGAGGCGGGAGAGATGCAGATCCGGGCAGCATCGAAGCTAAAGGTTCAGGTAGGCGATAAGGTATCGATCGTTATGAATGGAGAAAACGGTGGCGTGACCATCGAGTGTAATAAGCTGAAGGTGAAGGCACAGGATGCCATCGATATGAATTCCAATGCAAAGGGAAAGTTCTCGGCCGCGAACCTGACACTGAGTGCATCGACAGCACTGAAAGCAGAGAGTGGCGGTACGGTGCAGATCAGTGGAACACCGATATCGATCGGATAGCAGGAAGGAGACAGTATGGATGAGAAGTTATACCTGGGAACCGGTATGAAGTTCCCGCCACAGGTGAATAAGGCAACCGGAAGATTCGTGTTATCCTCTCAGGAGGAGAATGTAAAGGAGAGTATTTATCTGATTCTGATGACACAGAAGACCGAGCGGTTTATGCGTCCGGAGTTTGGGAGTGAGATCCTATCCTATGCATTTGCAGATACCAGTGAAACGATGTTGGCCCTGATGCAGCGGGAGCTGGAGCGGGATATCCTACAGAATGAGCCACGCGTGGAGAATGTGACGATTCGTATGGATGCGAAGAGCCGGAGCGGATATCTGATGATCTATATTGATTATCAGTTAAGAGGGAGCAGTATCAGAGATAATATGGTATTTCCGTTTTACTTAAGCGGAGAACCGGAAGAAGAGAGTGAAGCCTATGAGACAATGGAACAAGAACAATCGTAATGATATATTGATCGATTCCAGAACCGAGCAGGAGCTTTTGGATCGGATAGAGGAGCTGGCGGAGTCCTATGTTCCGGAGTGGAAGTTTGACCGGAAAAATCCGGATATAGGTTCTGTGATCAGTCTGATCTATGCCCGTCAGATGATGGATAACATTGATAAATATAACGGAACGCTGGAACAGTTCCAGATCGGATTCCTAAACATGCTGGGTGTCTCCCTGCGGCCGGCGATACCGGCCAGTGCGATGGTGACGATGAAACTGGCAGAGGATTCTCTGGCAGGGATTCCGGTGGAAAAGGGTGTGAAGCTGTTAGCAGCCGGCGAGGATGAACAGCCGATTGTATTTGAAACCGAAAGCCAGATCTATGTGACGGCAGCGAAGCTGGTACGGATGTTTATGACCTCTGCGGCAACCGGGAAGGTAATCCCGCTTCTGGGCGGCTTTCAGGCACCGTATTATTTAGATCCGGCAGAACCGGAGGAATATACCCGGTATCCGTTTGGATTGTTTGACTTCCGGGAAAGCGGATATGAGAGACATGGGTTGCTGTTATATCACACCCATCTGTTTGATGTGGAGAATAGTGATATTATCTTAGAATTCGGCGATAGTCCGCTGTTTCAGACCGGTGTGGAGGAACAGCAGTATCGGTTTTCTTACTATGGAGAGGATGGATTCGCGGAGTTTGATCAGGTGTATCCGGGAGCGGATGGCAGGATAAGACTTCAGAAGCATCTGCCATGTGGCAAGGTAGAGCGTCAGGGAGAGGCATATTCCGTGATTTTGATCGAAGCAAAGGAGAATCCGGTGCAGACAGTCATGCTGGAGGATATTCGAATATCCTCAGTGGGAGAGCCGGTATATCCGGAGTTTGTAACGACAGGAAGTCTGGATCTGGATGTACAGCGGTTCCGTCCGTTTGACGATACACTGGCACTGTATAAGGAGGTCTATATCGGTGAGAATGCGTACTTCCATAAGCCGGGAGCACAGATTACGATTCGATTCCGGGTAGATCTGGAGACGAATCAGGTGCTGCTTACCAAGCGGGAGGAAGAAGAATCTCTGAAGGTGATTAAACGGAAGCCGAAGGTTCTGGTGACAGAGGTGATGTCAGAGACCTATGTGGATGAAGTATCACTGGAATACTTTAACGGTACCGGCTGGAAGCGGTTAGACTGTGGAAAATCCTATGGACAGATGTTTGCGAATCCAAACGGAATGGACTGTGAACTGTCCTTCCGCTGCCCGGAGGACTGGGAAGAACAGGTAGTAGGCGGAGACTCCGGAAGATGTATCCGTATGCAGATCTTAAAGGCGGATAACTGTTATCTGCGGCCATGTACGCATTATTATCCGGTGGTATCCGATCTGCAGATATCCTATACCTATGACGGACAGATCGCACGGCCACAGTGTCTGGAGCGGATAGCCGGAACGGAGCGTACAGAGCTGACCGGAAAGCTGCAGCAGGGACAGGCGGTTTCGGCATTTACCAGAGGCAGATATACCGACACTGCATTGTATATGGGATTTGACAAAAAAATGCAGGATGGACCGATCAGCATGCTGTTTGAACTGGAAGAGGACGGAAACTTTCAGGGAGCAAAGATGAACTATTATTATTCCGGTCCGAAGGGTTTTCAGCGGTTAAAGCTGGTGGATTATACCAACGGAATGACAAATACGAATCGTATTGTATTCCTTCCGCCGCCGGATATGATGCCGATGGAGCTGGAGGGCTATCACGGATACTGGATCAAGCTGGTGGATGAGGAGAACCGTCTGGATCAGACCGGGGTGTTCCGGCCAAAGATTAAGAATATCTATATGAATACGGTAGAGGTTTCCAACACGGAGACACTGCCGGAGGAAGAATATTACATAGATGAGGTAGAGCCGGACATGGCCTTCCGGCTATACGCAGACAATGTGCTGGCAGTCGATGTCTGGGTAAATGAGACGCTGAGTCTGACAGAGGGCGTTCGAAACCGTCTGCTGGCAGAGTGTCCGGACAGAGTACGCATGGAGACAGATACGCAGGGCGTTTTAAGCCGATTTTTTGTAAAATGGGAAGAGGTGGATAACTTCGACTGTTCGACAAGCGGCGACCGGCATTACTGTGTAGATCGGTTGAATAACCGGTTGATCTTCGGAGACGGTGTACATGTCCAGATTCCGAGAAATACGGTAGATGCCGCATTTCTCGTACAAATCACCCGATGCGGGGGTGCAGAGGGAAATCTGGAACCGGATCAGATCAATGCGAGTATGAGCCGGCTGCTGTTTATTCAGGATATCCGGAACCCGATGAAGTCCTATGGTGGAAGTGACATGGAAACAACCGAAGAAGCACTGCACAGAGGTGGAAATCTGATCAGCAGCCGGCATCGACTGGTGTCTTCTACGGACTATGAGCGGGAGGTGCTGGGGTATTCCAAGAATGTGGTACAGGTAAAGACTGTGATCGGATATACAAAGGAGTACCGGCAGGATGAGCAGGCGATCACACTGGTCGTATTACTACAGGATTATCTTTCGAATCCGCAGTCCTTTTATCATATTCAAGGACCGTTAAAGCAGCATTTGTTAAGCCAGTGCGAGCTGAGTGTAAATCCGGATAAGCTGATGCTGGTACCGCCATTGATGGTGGCAGTTTCCGTAGAGCTGTGGGTGGAACTCTTCCATATAGAGGAAACCTTTGAACTACAAAACTACTATCAGAGCTGGTTGGCTGAGTATCTGGATCCATATTCCGCACAGGCATGGGAGATCGGAAGTATGCCGACAGAGGCACAGATCCGGCTGCTGCTGCGATCCGGAAGACATCAGATCGTGATCCGGCATATCAGTATACACACGGTTTATCAGGATGAAAGCGGACTGCATGAGCAGTCACTGGAGGATCTGAAGGTAACACCGTATATGTTGTGCAAAAGTGGAACGCATAAGATTCACTTTGTGCAAAAGTAAGCGGAAGAGGTGAGGAGGAGCCTATGTTAAGTTCCAGGGAACGAATCGAAAAAACACATACACAAATGATGGAAGATGTCTATGCAGAGATTCCGATATACTCAGAGGAGTGGACGAACTATAATCCATCGGATCCCGGTATTACGATCCTGGAGAATCTGACGGCTTTTTTGCTGCTTCAATACCAGCAGCTAGATGATACGGATGTCCGAGTGAAACAGCAGCTACTGAAGATGGTCGGATTTGAACCGCAGAAGGGAAAAGCGGCACGCGTACTGCTGGAACCGACAGGTCTGAGGGAAGCCATTCAACTGCCCCCGAACCAGAAGTTCCGGGTTGATGATATGTGCTTTGAAACACGCAAGGAGCGTCTGATCGAACCCTGTCATCTGATCGGGGTTTACGGAAAAAGTAAGGGAAATTATAAGGATTATTCTTATGTATTGGATAAAGAGATTCAGATCGGTGCGTCGATATTCGGTGATGCACCGGAGGTTGGCATGGAGATTTATCTGGTGATGGATCAGACACCACAGCCGTTGACCGACTCGATCTTCTATCTGAAGACAACCGGAGAATATCATCGGAATCCGCCGGAGGAAAAGAATCGCAATCGTTTGGCACAGATCCGCTGGGAATGTTATACCGCGGAAGGGTTTGTACCTATGAATGTAAAGGATGATACGGATGGGTTCCTGCTGGATGGGGAGCTTCGGTTCCGTATGCCGGAGGAGGAAGCGGTGCCATATGAAGACCTGAAGGGCTATGTCTTCCGGGGAACGCTGCAGAAGGCACAGTATGATATTCCGCCCAGAATCCAGTGCTTATCCGGCTTTTTATTTGAGGTATGGCAGAAGGATACACAGGCAATCGTATATACATATCCGAAGAGCAATGAGATTCCGGTGAGCAGTGAACTGATGGAGCAGGAGTGCTATAAGGTACTGTGCAAGGAGGAAAAGGGAAGCTCCTACCGGATGTATCAGGAGGCCTGGGAGGATGCAGATGACGGACGATACTATACCGTTACACATGAGGCACCGGGAAACTATACCATTCACTTTGATAAGCGGCGGTTTGGATATGGACCGGAGCGGTTAAAGCATGCGGTAAAGGTTGTGGTTTATGACCGGAGCCTGATCGACCGGTTTTATCTGGGACGGGTGCTGGGCTATGATAACCAGCGGATGGAGCTGCCGGAGAAAAATCTGGTGTCGGAATCCTTTACGATACTGGCTAAGCGGCAGCAGGAGGATGGCTCGTATGTGTATGACTTTGTAAAGCCGGATCGAAAGGGAGATGGAGAGCTGCAGTACTATCTGTATGAGAATGAGGGCAGCATCGAGATTCTGGATGCCGGAGAGTTCATAGGTGCGGAGCTTTATCTGGCATCGATCGCAGTGATTCGCGGAAAGGATGGAAACATCCGTGAGAATAATACATTTATAGCAGAGGGTATGGCCGGGGAGGTCGCAGTCTATCATAATCCGGTTGCCGGTAGCGGCGGAGCCTATATGGAGACGATTGAGGAGACTCGAAGACGATATGTGCAGGATATTTATCAGCCGTATACGGCGGTCAGTGCCTCCGACTATGAACAGCTGGTGAAGTCGACACCGGGACTGTGTATCCATAAGGTAAAGGCCTATATGAACTATGAAAAGAATCTGGTTGAGGTGGCAGTGAAGCCATACAGTCTGGAGCGGTTTCCGGTGCTGTCCAGAGACTACCGCAGACTGATCCGCAGCCGTCTGGAGGACTGCCGGCTGTTATCCACCCGGATCGAGATCCTGCAGCCGGTCTATCTGCCGGTGCAGGTACGATGCGTGGTGTATGTGAAAAAACATTATGATCACTGCAGAGAGCAGATTGAACAGCTTCTGCGGAAGGAACTGGACTATATAAACGGAGATCAGGAGTTTGGACAGCCGGTAAGCTTTGATACGATCTTTCGGAAGCTGGAGCGGCTGGAGTGTGTGTCACAGGTCTATGATCTGTCACTGACACCGAAGAACCGGACACTCGCAACGGTGCGGGGAGCGGATATTATACCAAAGGTAAATGCACTTTGTTATCCGGGAGATGTGCTTCTGGAGATTCATACACAGGATACAGAAGGGTAGAAAGGAGAGAGAGCTATGGCAACCGGTATGCAGTATAGTATTAAGAATAACCGTCTGAAAAAGGCACTGTGTCAGGGCTTTCAGATCCGGGACGACAGCCTGATCGTTGACCGGGAAGCATCTCGTCATCTGTTGATCCTCGAAGCACTGGATAGTGCGACAGAGGACTGCCCATGGGGCAGACTGTGTTTTGATGAGACGTTTGATTCAGAAACTGTATTCTATGTATATGCATTTGCACAGAATGAAAAGAACTTTCTTCATGACGGACAGGTGCAGGAGATCAATACCTTCATGCTGGATGAAGATACACCGTTTGAAGTAAAGAAGGAGTTTATGAAGCTGGCGGGAGTTCAGCGTTTTATCCATAAGTCCGATGTGCTATTATATGAACTGAAGGGACGGTATCTCTGGATCGCAATCGAGATTCTGGGAGATGCGGGAGGGCAGTTGTCCCGCCTGCGGGTACAGTCGCCGGGAGATAACTTTATGCAGGCATTTCCGGAAGTATATCAGAACTACGGAGATTTTTTCCATCGGTACCTGTCTGTTTTTTCGACGATCTACAACGAGTTTCAGGAACAGATCGACCATCGCTATCAACTGCTGGATCTGGATCAGGCACCGGTAGAGCTGCTGAATCAGTATGCAGAATGGCTGGGTGTGATCGTACAGGGAGAGTTCTTGAGCGAGGACTCCCTGCGGGCATTGATAAAGGAAGCATATCTGCTGAATAAGTATAAGGGAACCCGCAAGGCGATCCAGCGGATCTGTGAGATCATACTGGGTGAGGTACCGGTGATCGTGGAGAAAAATCAGGTGAATGAGTACATACGAACATCAGAGGCGGCGGTAGCAGATCGCCTGTATGGCAGCAGTGTCCATGATGTTACACTGTTGATCAAGGGCTATGTGGATGAGAAGAAACGGGCGCAGCTTTTATATCTGCTGCGGCAGTTTAAACCGGTTCGAAGCCGGATCCGCATTGTATTTTTACAGGAAATGGGCATTCTGGACAGCTATTCTTATCTGGATATGAATGCCAGAACCTTTGAACAGCAGATAGGAACCTTAGACGACCATCAGCTCATGGATGGTATGGTCATCTTAGAATAGGAATACATATAGTTACATAAGAATGGAGGAATCAGATATGAATATGATCGAAACAGATTGCGGAAGCTATATCCGGCTGATGGTGGAAGGGAGAATCGATGTAACAACGAGCCCAAAGCTACAGGCACAGATATTAAACTGCTTCCAGAAGAAGAATGAGCTGGTCGTTGACTTCCTGAATGTGGAGTACATATCCAGTGCGGGACTGCGGGCACTGTTGATCGGACAGAAGACGGCATTATCCAAGAAGGGAAAGATGGAGATCGTAAATGTATCAAAGGATGTTATGACGGTTCTTACAATGACCGGCTTCAATAAGATCTTAACGATCCAGTAGGCAGGATGGAGGAGCAATGATAGAGTTTCGGCAGGTGACAGCAGGATATGGGGGAAACGCGAAGGCAGTGATTACAGACATGAGCTTCCGGGTTCCGGTTCATGGCTTTCTGTATCTTCGAGGAGCCAGTGGGGCCGGAAAGACAACGATCCTTCGCCTGATCACGAAAGAGCTGGAGCCGGAAGCGGGAGAGATCCGAATGAACGGAAGATCGATTCAGAGCCTGAAACGAAAAGAAGTACCGGCCTATCGGCGGCGGATCGGACTGGTTTCACAGGATATGGGACTTCTGAAGGATAAGAGTGTCTATGAGAATATCGAGCTGGCAAAGCGGGTAGCCGGTGCCGGAGGCGGAGATGTCCGGATTCAGGTGGCTATGGCGTTGCGCTTAGTAGGAATGGAGGAATACTATCAGTGTTATCCGGAGGAACTCTCCGGTGGGCAGCAGAGACGGATCTGTATCGCCAGAGCGATGGTAAACCACCCGGATCTCCTGTTAGCGGATGAACCTACGGGCGATCTGGATCCGGATAGTTCACTGGAGATTATGGGACTCTTAAATGAACTGAATCAGCGGGGAACAACCATGATCGTAGCGACTCATGATGAGGAGAGCATCAGGCATTATGCACATACGGAGCTGCGACTGGAAAAAGATGGAGAAATGTATGAGGATACGAGTAAAAGCAGAGATTGAACAACTGAAGAATATCAATCAGGCATTGGATACACTTTTGCAGGAACAGCCGTGTACAGAGGAGGTTCGAACGCAGATTTATCTATGTGTGGAGGAGTTGTTTGTAAATATAGCCTCCTATGCATATGAAGACACCGTGGGGATGGCGGAGATTGAGATGCATATAGAAAAAGGGGTATTAAGTGTAACCTTCTATGACTGGGGGGTTCCGTACAATCCACTGGAAAAAGAACCACCGGATCTTCTGGCGGATGCCGAAGACCGGCAGATCGGCGGTTTGGGCATCTATATGGTGCGGTGTATGATGGATCAGGTAGAATACGAACGTAAGGAGAATCAGAATTGTCTGTGCATAAGAAAGAAACTAAACGAAAGTTCATAGGGATTGGAATCGGAGTCATACTGCTGATCGGTATTTTGTCTATCGTTAATATCCGGTTGTTTCATATGAATCCGTTCGGAAGGGAATACACCTTCCAGACGCCATCAAATGTGTTTCTTCGAACGGCTGGTGGGTACTATGTGATTGACCATGCAAAGAAGCGGATCGTGATTCTGGATGCGGATGCCCGGTATGATCGAGAGATTCTGGGAGGTTCATTAAGCAAGGACTTTTATTATGCATCTCTGATCTGTGATGATACGGATGGCAGTATCTATGTATCCGACGTGGTATATAGCGGGCAGGGGACCCGGGTGAGCGAGGAACGGATCCTGCGCTTTGATGAAAAGGGGCAATATATAGATACGATATTTCATAAGAAGTACAGCACAGAGGATGCCCCTTATCAGTATGGAAATATCGTGGCACTGTCCTGTAGGGACGGTGTCATAACGGTTACCATGAAAGCTCCGGAGGGAATCTGGTATGATACCATTCAGTCCGATGGAACGATCGTTCAGCAGACCTGTTTTCGGGCGGCACTGGATGTCAGTGATGCGGTATATGATGAAAGCAGACAACAGATGATTGTGTGTACCAGACAGGGGAATATCTATACACTTCAGCAGGAGAAGGAACCGGTACAGATCTGGGATGGAAAAGAGGAAGAGATCCCATGGACACTGGCGGTGGATGCATCCGGGAGTATTTATTATACAGAGCTGTTGTCCGGGAATATTTACTGTCTGCGTGAGGGTGAACGGGAGACACTGGCGACAGAGCCTTCCTGCTACTATACAATCGATGTTTCTGCGGATGGAGAGCGGATGATAGCAACGGATTATGGTGGTGTCTGGTATCAGAATCAGGATAAAAGTCAGTATACGACAGGTGTACCGATCCGACACCATGGATATCGTCTTTTGGTGTGGATACTTGCAGGCATAGGCGGAATTCTGGCTGTGCTGCTTATTCTTTCCGGGGTGGTAACTGCCATTCGGAAGGTGCGGGATCGGGATCAGCTGCTACGCATTGCTATGGTGCTGATCGCCTCCCTGCTATGCACGGGGACGATTCTGACAGTGGTACTTAAGACCATGTCAGCCAGACAGAATGAAACGACACTCCGGGAGCTGGATCTGATGGCAAATCTATTGATTCAGGAGCTGGATGTTGACCGGCTGACAGAGATCCGGAAGCTGAGTGATTATAAGAACGAAGAATTTCAGACTGTAAAAGAACCGTTAGACCGTACGATTGATACCTGTTATGAGCAGGGTGCCTATTACTATTATACGATCTACATTGCCGGTGACGGATATGTAGATGCAGTTATGGACTATGAGGAAACGCTGACAACGAGACATCCGGCCTATGAATGGGGCGATAACTATTATACCCAAACCCTGACAGACGGAACCATCAACAGAGTGAGTCGGGAAACCAGTGCATATGGAACCTGGACCTTTGTTTTATACCCGGTTCGGAACAGTCAGGGCGAGACGGTAGCGGAGCTGGAGGTCGGTATGAATATGGATGACCTCCAACAGGAGCAGGCGGTATTTCTGCGGGAACTGCTGTTTACGACAGGAGCGGCTGTGATCGTCATTATTATGCTGTTGCTGGAGTTTTTGTTTTTCCTGTCTTCCGGGAAAGGATTGTGGAAGGGAACGGAGAATCCGGCAGAATTTGTACCGTTACGGACACTGATATTCCTTATGTATATGGCATCTTCCCTGCAGGATCCGTTTATCGTTCAGTTATGTAACCGGCTGTATCAGAATCAGCTTCCGTTCTTAAATGATCTGGGGCCATCGCTTCCGATCTCCGTCGAGCTTCTGATGGCGGCTGTTGCATCCTTTCTGGCGGGAAGGATGGTGTCCGGTGTCGGTACGAAGCGGCTGCTGCTGTCCGGTGGACTGTTATCATTAGCCGGATATCTGTTGTGTGGAATCAGTGGAGTCTACATCGGTATCCTGATCGGTAAGGCACTGATCGGTACCGGCATGGGCGTTATCTATGTGACGGCGAATACGATGGGAGCACTGGGAAGAACCGAGGAGGAACGCGCCCGGGCATTTGCCGGAATCAATGCCGGAGTATTATCCGGAATTACGGTTGGTGATGGACTGGGCTCCATTCTGTTGAGTCTTGGAAACTATCGGATGGTTTATGCGGCCGGTGCAATCATTATGGTACTTCCGATCATAATGGCTGCCTTTGGACGGAATCTGGTGCCGCCGCGGGTAAAGGAGGAAAAGGCGATTCATTTCCCACGGTTTCTCTTTAACTGGCGGGTACTTCCGTTCTTTGGACTGATCCTGCTTCCGTTTATGATGATTCTTTCCTACCGGGAGTACTTCTTTCCGTTATACGCGGAGGAGCATGGTATGTCAGAGGTCACCGTCGGCCGGATCTTCCTGTTATGCGGATTGATTATTATTTATGTCGGACCGTATCTGGGTGAATTCCTGATCCGGAGGCTTGGAAGTAAGTGGGCAATGGTGGCAGCCAGTATCGCCATGTCCCTAAATATTGCGATATATATCTGCGTACCATGCATGGCAACCGCCATCGTGGGGGTTGTGCTGTTATCGACCATTATCTCCTTTGCATATACCTGCCAGTATTCGTATTTTTCTACTGTGCCGGAGTGTGACGCATATGGAGAAGGAAACGCAATGGGAATCTATTCCACGGTTGAGAATCTGGGGCAGACACTGGGTCCGATCGTGTTTAGTGCCTTACTGGTGCAGGGATATCAACAGGGAATCCAGAAGGTCGGTATGGGCTTTGGCGGACTGTTGGTTTTATACTTGATCGTATTGCTGATTCAACGCAGACAGGATGGAAGGAAGAGGGAATAAAGTATGAACATACAGTATGAAAAGATTACCATACAGGATCTGGATCAAATGGCTGAGATCTATACCCGATACTTAAATTCCGGAGAGAACATTCATGAGTATGTGGAAGAAGGGATGAGAGATCCGGGGTTTGTCGGATATAAAGCAGTGGATCACGGAGAAGTCGTAGGTGTGCTGACAGGAAGAAGCGGAATCGACTTTACCTATCCGCATCCGGAGCTGGAGCAGAGACTGCGGGAGCAGTTCCCGGAGGAGAAGATCTATACGCCGGATGCACTGGTTGTAAAGGATGAATATCGTGGTCATCCATTTGCATTTGAGCTGGGAAGACGATTGATCCGGGATGTATATGCACTGGGGTATGAATATCTCTTAACAGAGCTGTGGATCTATCCCAATGGACATATTCCGGCAGAGCATATCGTAAAGGACTGGGGACCGATCGTCTTTCAAGAAGACATTGCAGGCTTTTACAGCGATCTGGAAACCTATCATATGACATGTCCGGTCTGTGGAACGCATTGCACCTGCGGAGCAAGGATTCTGGTTGTACAGACGGATGGTACCCTGCATATACAGAAAGGAGGAGAACACCATGCAGAATAAGAAGAAACTGGGCGTGCAGATGGGATGGATCATAGCAGTCAGTATCGGGGTTCTGACTGTGATTCTGGCGGGCTTTGGTTATATGTCCTTTCAGAATACATTTCGACGATTCTACTCGGATAAGGCACAGAGTACTGCAAAGATGATCGCAGATATGGTAGACGGAGATCGGATCGAAACCTATCTGGAGACCGGGAAAACCGATGCGTACTATGAAGAACTACAGGCATTGCTGGCAGATATGAAGCGGGACAGCGGAGCGGAGTATCTTTATCTGTTCTACCCGGAGGAGGATCATTTTACCTACATACTGGATGCCCGGGCGGGAAGAGACGGAGAGGTGATCAGTCAGCTCGGCGATGTATATGAATACGGAGAGACAGAATATCAGTATCTGGTGCCGGATGTTCAGGCAAAACGTGCATCACAGCAGATCATCATGGGGCAGGACGTAGGCTATGGACGATCCGTATCGGCATGGGCACCGATTCTGAACCGGGATGGAGATCTGGTTGCTATGGCAGAGGTAGACTTCTATCTGGAGCAGGTCGGACGGGAAGCGACGACCTATGTACTGCGGTTTATAGTTGTAATGCTGCTCGGCAGTATGGTGATCCTGTTTATACTGCTGCGGTTTAATAACCGGCGCCTGATAAAACCGCTTCAGGAGCTGACAAAGGTGATCGCATCCTATAAGGACGGAAAGTTCCAGGCGGAGGAATGGGAGTTTCTGAACCGGGATGAGATGCAGGAACTGTATGATACCTATATCCAGATGGTTGATAAGATGGATACCTATGTGGAGAATATCACAAAGATCACGGCGGAGAAGGAACGGATTGGCACGGAGCTGAATGTAGCAACGCAGATTCAGGCAGATATGCTGCCGAGCATTTTTCCGGCATTTCCGGATCGAAGTGAAATCGATATTTATGCGGTTATGCAGCCGGCCAGAGAGGTAGGAGGAGACTTCTATGACTTCTTCTGGATCGATGATGACCATCTGGCATTTCTGATCGCCGATGTTTCCGGTAAGGGTGTACCGGCGGCCTTATTTATGGTCATAGCAAAGACCATTATTAAGAATCATATGATGAACGGAAACTCTGTTGAAAAGGTACTGGAGTTGGTAAATCATCAGTTATGTGAGGGAAATGAGGAATCCTTCTTTGTAACTGCCTGGCTGGGGATCCTGAATATACAGACGGGTCTGGTAGAATATGCCAATGCAGGACATAACCCGCCGATTCATCTTCATGGTGATACCGGAACCTATGTGGCAGGTGATACTGGGCTGGTTCTGGCTGCCATGGACGGCATGACCTATACGAAGGAACAGCTGCAGTTGGAGCCGGGTGACCGGATTCTTCTGTACACAGACGGTGTGACAGAGTCTGTTACCGGAGATATGAGGGCATACGGGGAAGAACGACTTCTGGATATGGTAAAGGAGACCAGAGGTATATGTCCACAGGAGGCAGTTGTGTTTATCAAGAAAGATATTGAAGAATTTGTGGGAGAGGCAGAGCAGTTCGACGATATAACAATGCTTTTATTGGAGTTGGAACCGCGATGAATGATGGTAAGAGGAGGAGAGCAGATGGATAACCGGGATGTGATGGAACTGGAAATGAAGCAGCGGCAGGCAGCGATGGTGACCGAGCTGAAGCAGACAATAGAAGCGAGGCAGCAGACTTCGGTACAGATGGAACCAATGAATCAGATGCTGCAGCAACAGCAGGAGCAGCAGAGAAATCTGGAGGCACTTCCGGCAGCCGGACAGGAGGCGGAGGTACCACAGGTACTTGTGAATCAGACACAGGTAAAGGAAGGCTACTTTGATAAAAAGGAGCGACAAAAGCGGCAGAAGCAGGCAGAGCAGGGACAGTATGATCAGTTTAAGGCAATGAGGGCTCCTGTAACAGAGGAATTCCTGAATACCAATCATATGCAGGGGGTTCTGCAGAAGGAAACGACCTATAAAGAAAATGGTCAGAAACAGAAGATCAAGCAGTCAGTACTGCTGGAAAAGGTTCAGGCTGGAGATTACTCTCATCTGGAACAACTGGATCCGGTTCTGCGTCAGATCGAGGCAGGCCGATATATGGCGGCACACCGGGCAGAACTGAGTGGCTCGCCGGCTGAGGTGGTTCGCCGGCTGAAGCAGCAGGGCGTTCAGGCGATGCTGCACCCACTTCTGCGAATCGGTATTTCCATGGGTATGAAGGGACTGCTTCCGAATCCACCGGCACCGCCGGAGGGGATGCAGAGTCGGGAGTTCTTTGAGTCATTGGATGCTCATATGAACGAAGAGGTGATGGTGGAAACCATATTAAAACAGCCGACAGAGGCAGAACGACAGGCACTTCATAACGGTGGCGTAGGGGATGCAGATATAACCAGAAGCGGAGAGTCTCAGATCTTCATTGCTAAGATTATGCTGGCGACGCAGATGGGAAATCTTCAGAAGAAGCGGAAGATCGGAAAAGATAAGCAAAAAAAGGATATTTACGAAACAACGACGTGGGAAGGACCGATTGCCAATGCCTATGCACATTGTTCCAGAGTCGGCTTTGTACTTCCAAAGGAAGGGGATGTACAGGGCGAAAACGATACGATCATGGGACGGTTTATGGGAAAAAAGGAGCAGGTCGGAGTATTTAAGCGGGGAGCTGCCACGCATTCTCTTCGCAGAAAGTCAAAGACCGCAGGCAAAGAAGGGTTTAAGGAAGAGAAAACCCTCGGTACCTTTAGCAATCAGTGGGGGATGAATGTAGCAGTCGGCGGACTGGGGAATCAGGGTATCCCCGGAGCAGAGGGTGTCGACCGGATGTTAAAGAATGACGGAAGCTGTGGGCATGTTTATATGCATGTGGAGGAAGAGAGTGAGGATGCTTATGCAGGTATGCTGATCGGATTTGAAAGTGACTCTTATAAGAAGACCAATCAGCTGGGACACACACATGGATTTGGAAATGGAGAGTTTGCATCCAGCTTCGGTGGACAGAGAATGGATGAGATCGGTGATAAGTACGGTGGAAGAGAGGTCGATCTGTCCGGAGTCAATGCGACAGAATTCAAGAGTGCGATGCTCAGACTGGAGACAAAGATCCGGAATCTTCGGGAAAATCCCGATGGTCAGGCAGAGCTGGAGCGTCTGGTTCGAAAGCTGTGCGGAACACAGATGAACCGGGATGAGATCAATGCATTGCTGTATCAGGGGACCGGAAATCGGTAGTAGCATGCGAGGAGGCAGAATATAGAATGCGGATTAGTAGGATAAATGATGAGAATTTAAGTGCATATGCCCGCCTAATACCGGAAGAGGTTCAGGATATACTGGCAGATGGCGGAACGTATATCGGACTCGGAGTGGAAGAGGACGGTTATGCTTGTGGGCAGATGGTTGCAGAGCTGGATGGACAGGCAGTACGGATTCATTCCCTCTACATAGAACCGGCATATCGCAGGAGAGGATTTGCAACCGAGCTTCTCATTCGGATGGCAGATGAGATCAGTCGGTGGGAAACCGTATACGGATATCAGATTACATTTTCGGAGAATCTGCAGCAGGAGAATGGAATAAAGCCATTTTTGGAATTCTGTGGATTCGATCTGGAGGAGGAAGAGAGCAGAGGGTGCTATAGCTGTACACTCGGAGAGATTCAGACCGTATGGAAAGGAAAACAACTTCCTGTGAATGTGATACCGTATCGGGAGCTGAATAAAGAATTGCTCCAACAGTTACGCCTTGAACCACCGATCGCCTTGAACCGCGATATTACAGAGGAGCGGATCGAGCCGGACTGTAGCTGTGTCGTAGAGAGAAAGAATCATCTGGAGGGCTGCCTGATGGTAGAACAGGAAGCGGATCATCTGGTGCTGGAGTGGGTGCGTATCACCCCAGCCAGAGCAAAGGAACTTTTAGCGATGTTTGGCTATGCACTGGAACATGCGATTGAGAAATATGGAGCAGATCAGAAGCTGGTGATACCGGTTCTGAACGGAGATGCCGACCGGCTGTTAAAGCGGCTGACCGGGGATGCACTTGTACCGATGGAGCGGTGCTATCACGGGACTTATATATTTGACTACGAGTGGGAAACAGATACCGAATAATGAGTAAGATAGAGACTGAGATAAAGGCAGGGATCGTAGGATGGAACAGACAGGAAAATTCAGTGAAGAATACAGACATAAGGCATTTACAGGCTACTCTGAATACATGGACTACATATTTGCCTGTGCAAATATTCAACTGGCAGAGTATATTCAGGGGCTGAAGAGTAAGTATGCAACCGGACAGGGTGGTTATAAGAATATCATGTATCCGGATATCGAGATCGCATATCAGTTATGCGACACCAAGATTCAGCAGTTCTTTGTACAAAAGGAGGAAACCGCCGGAGGGAAAGATGAATCCGGAGACGACGTGGAGGATGAATACAAGGAGGAGATCGATGACGAGCTGGCAGATCTGCTGCAGGGCTTTGCGATGTCCTTTGGGGAAGCATCGGAAGAATCGTCGGATGGGAAGGAGATGACGGCAGATGAACTGCTGGCATTTGTGGATGATCGACTGAAAGCGACCGATCTGTCCGGCAGGGAATTCCCATTTTACGAACTTTGCAGGAAGCTTTCCTTCCAGCCGTTTACGGTCTTTTGCCTGGCCTGTGCAATCCTGTCTTCTACACAGACCAGTTATGCATCGGTATTCCAGATCGTGAATGAAAACGGAAGTCTGACAGCCCCTACCATTGAGTCGGCGGCGCGTGTGTACTTTTCGAATCGGTATTCGATCACGGATGTATACAGTCAGATGTCTGTCACACTGGAGCAGTTGCTTCCGATCATGGACCTGCGAGTGAACAGTCAGATGCCGTTTTCAACGGTGATCGCACCGGATAAGCGGTTGATCGATTATCTGTTTGGCAGTCAGCCGTTCCGACTGGATGAGAACTATCAGCGGTTTATGAAACGCCTGACGGATGAGCAGGAACTGAATCCGATCATGGCAAATGCACAGATTTTGGAAGCGATGGATATTTCTTATAGTAAAGGCGTGCGGATCTTTTCTTACTATGGCGATGAAGGAAGCGGGCGGAAGTTCTTTGTAAAACAGTTCTGCAAGAACCATGGTATGGAGGCAATCACCCTAAACTGTAAGAAGCTGTTTGTATATGACCATGCGTTTATAGAAAAAGCAATCTGGGCGGTATGCAGGGAGTGTATCTTTACGAATGCCTGCTGTTGTCTGGATGAACTGACCTATCGTGAGGATGAGAAGGAGAAGTTCTTGGGCTATATGGATCTGTCGCTTGGAAAGCTGCTGGAGCATCAGATTACTGTCTTTACGGTCAGCCGGGAGAAACTGGCACTGCGTGATGTGACGACACAGGAGTTTACAGAGCTGGAGCTGCCGACACCGTCGAATCAGGAACGGGAGGACTGCTGGAGCTACTTTGCACAGGAGTATAGTCTGGATCAGGATGTGAGTCTGCAGGAGCTGGCAACGAAGTTTCTGTTCACACCGGGAAAGATTAAGTCGGCGCTTCATCAGGCACGGAGCTTTGCAACGATGAATAAGGAGATTCTGGTATCACGAGCCCGGTTATTTCAGGGATGTAATAATCAGATGAGCTCGGAACTGACACAGAAGGCAACACGGGTAAAGGCAAACTTTGGATTTGAGGATATTGTTATGAATGCATCCCAAAGGGAGACACTGGAGCATGCGATCGATCAGATGAACTTCCGGAAGCAGGTCTATGATAACTGGAACTATACAAAGAAGTATCCATATGGCCGAGGGCTGTCGATTCTGCTGTTTGGTGCACCCGGTACCGGTAAGTCCATGTGTGCACAGGTTATTGCACACGAACTGAATCTGGAGCTGTACCGGGTAGATTTGTCAAAGGTCATTGACAAGTATGTGGGTGAAACAGAGAAGTCCATATCCATGATCTTCCGTGAGGCGAAGAAGTGTAATGTCGTACTGTTCTTTGATGAGTGCGATACCCTGTTTGCAAAGCGGTCGGATGATGGCGGCAGTAATCAGGCATCCAATAATAATAAAACCGCGTTGCTGCTTCAGGAGGTAGAGGCCTATGATGGTGTGTCGGTTCTGGCAACCAACTATAAGCACAATATTGATCCGGCGTTCTTTCGAAGAATGAAGTATATCGTCGAATTCCAGTTCCCGGATCCGGATACCAGAGAGATGCTGTGGCGGACAACGATTCCGAAGGGGACTCCGCTGGGTGAGGATGTTGATATCCGGTTTCTGGCAGAGCGGTTTGAGTTCGTAGGTGGTAATATCAAGAACTGTATTTTAAATGCCGCATTCCTGGCAGCAGCAGACGGAGACGGAAAGGAAGTATGCATGCGGCATTATCTGCAGGCAATCAAGTATGAGTTTGTAAAGACCGGTAAGGTATTTACAAAGGCAGACTTTGAACCGTATGCCTATATGGTAGGTCTGGGAGAAGAACCGGAGGCAGACTGGGATTAACAGAGAAACCAATATAGAAGATCAGGGATCAGATATAGAATGGAAAAAGAAAGAGGGACTATGATTAAACGATTACAGGAAAGAGAGATTGAACCATACTATGTAATCTGTCCGGCGTGGAGACTGGAGGAGTATCAGGATCGAACGGGTAGAAGGAATCCGGACTGTGTAGTGTTTGGCGCAGAAAAAGAGGATGGAACGCCGCAGGGGCTGCTGTTGTTACAAAGAACCGGAGAGCGGGAGTATGAGATCGGAATATTATGCTGCAATATCCTGACACAGAGCAGGGCAGCATCCGAACTGCTTCAAATGGCAGAAGGCTATGTGGCAGCCGGTGGTGGCGGAACGCTCAGATATGGATATGTGATGCCGCAGCCGGAGCCAATGGATCATTTGCTGCAAATGCGGTACTGGGAAGCACCGAAAGAGCAGGCTGTTGTCTATCAGATTCGTGGCGGAATGCATCCGATTCGTATGAAGGAGGACTATGTATTAAAGGGCGAGATCGGTTTGTTTGCCGAGATTCCGGTTCGGGAACGCATACGTTTCGCAGAGCGGTTTGGACAGGATATCGAAGCGTATCTGGACTATCGCTTGTGTGAGGATATGGATCCGGACATGAGTCTGGCGTATATGGTGGATGGAAAGCTGGCAGGTTATCTGCTGATCCGGACATGGGGAGCTGCCATGGAGGTCAACCGGTTCTATGTAGAGCCGGAACACAGAGGATGCTTTGGGGCGATGGTTCAGCAATTGTATAAACGGTATGGTGAACGTCAGCCGGCCGTTCAGACGGTGTATATATGTACCGTCAATGATGTGTCAGAGAAGCTGGTTCAGCATATGTTTGGAACGCAGATTGCGGGACGGCAGTATGTAAAGCAGGCGACGCTATCGATAAAAGAATAGAAAGAAAACAAAGCAGGAATGTATGAAAAGAGGAGGATATCATATGGATCAGTCAGGAGAGCAGATGCAGCACATGACCAGAGAGCAGGCAATGCAGCGGAGTAGAGAGCAGACAGCACAGAAAAACAGAGAACAGCAGGAGCAGCTTCAGAAGCGGGATGAGAAGCTGTGCCGGGAGGATCAGCAGGCATATCAGAAGTATAGTGATCCGGGTTATCAGACGTATAAAGCATCCAGAAAGAAGAGTACAGCCAGAAACTATCGGGATTATGAGATTTACAGAGCTGTGAAAGAACAGGAGATGCAGAGTCTGTACGGATTACGCACACAGGAGGCGGATTATATCCGGCAGACACGGGCACTGACAGCCGGAGAAGAGACGGAAGCAGCCGCTCAGGAACAGATTCTGTTACGGATCTGTAAGGCGAGTGAGACCGATGCATCGATTACGAGAGAGGATATGCGTCAGTTAACGGATGCGTTGTATTGCCCTGCCATTATGCAGGGAGGAGCAGAGAAGGAACGGGCAGAGTATGAAAGAGAAGCAAAGGCGGCTCTGCGGGAGATTTACTGCCGCCAACTGTCAGGACTGGATCGGAAGTATGGAAGGAAACTGGCGAAGATATCCCCAAAGGAGTATCTGAAACGACTGCCGGAGCTGGAACAGGACTTCGCCTGTATCCGGGATATGTATGCGGTGATTGGTGAGACAGATGAGATGGCAGATAAGCTGGACTTTTATTTTAATGTATGGCAGATTCTTCAGAGCCGCTATGAAGCTTATGTAAATGGAGATGAGGCTCAGATTACAGCAAAGGGAGAACTGAGTCAGATGGCAGGCCGGCAGTATGAAACGATGATGAAAAGCTGTCTGGAGAAAGCAGAGCAGAAGGATGTGTTTCGTGAGGTGCAGAGGAAAAAGCGGGAACTCCCGGAGATTCTGAAAACGACGGCAGCCACAAGGAATGCAGCCAGTGTCCTGCTGGCACAGATGGAGAAAGACCGGCGGGAACAGGAGGAACAGATCGAGGCGTCTGCCCGCATATTGGATAAAAAAATGGAGCGGATTCAGGAATATGTGGGGTATGTTTCGGCAAAGCAGATTCTGGACAGGACGAAGGAACAGCTTGAAAACGGCACGATCGAGAAGGAAAACGCAGAGAATACAATTCGGATCGCACAGAAAAATATCCGTCGGTATGAGGAACAGAAGGATGTTATCCGAACGGAGGAGGAAATGTTGGCGGCACAGGCAGAGCTTGATAATCTGCAGCGGCAGGAAAAGCGGGTTGTGGACTTTGAAATCACAGATGATAATATCGGCGAGATCATTCATAACTATCTGATGCAGGCAAGGAAGTTTCAGACAGCGGAGATGGATGACCGGGCACTTCTGGCGGGAAATCCGGCAGGAGCGGTACAGATGATCAAGCTATGTGAGACATTAAATCATGGGCATCTTTATCTGCGGGCGGAGCAGAAACGGGCAGATTTTCAGCAATGGCTCCGGGAGGCTGAAAAACGGGAACTGAAACCGGAGGAGCAGGAGCGGTATGAACGTACCCGGAAGATGGAAGAGGAATACCGCGAGTTTCGGGAATATATGGAAAAACAAATGCCGTCAGATCAGGACTATACTGCGTATATAAAACGCCGACTGAAGGAACTGGCGACCTATGGATATTCAACCGGTACGGCAGTTAATCAACGAAAAGATACCAGAGAGCAGATGCAAGAAGTATCTGCCGGTTTTCGGGAGGCCGGAGAAGAGCTGACTGCACAGAAGGCGAGAGATATGCGGGTAAGCAAGGATCTGTTCGCGTGGACGAAGGAACCGAAAAAGACCGTACAGGAGATGGTACGGCTGGAAAGAGGGCTGTATAAGCTTGCCGGAATGAAGACGGATGCTGTGGATTATTACCGGCTGGGGCAGACTCCGTTGCAGTATGCCAGAAGTGAATGTATGGTTCAACTGCAGCCACTGCTCGCGGAGGCATTGGAGCTGATACGGAGAATGTATCATGTGGATGAGAAGGGAAACTATGTTCAGACACTGAACCGTCGGGAGGATAAGCGTGTACTGGAGCAAAACTATGCCGACCTGCAAGTGCGTTATCAGCAGTTTTATGAAGATTATCAGAAGATGCAGTCGTTGAAGGAAGAGGATCTGGTAATGCAGATCCGCACCCTGACCGATCAGGTTAGTGGGGATGCAAAATATGGTGCACCTTCCCCGGAAACATCGGATGAATATCTGGGACTGCGGGTAGCATTTCGGGATCAATATACCCGGCTGTGTCAGTCACTCCGGGAGGGAGACTATAAGGATGCGGTGCTGGTAGATCATATGGCAGAGATCTACGAGTGCATGAAGCTTCTGTACGGAATCAAAGCATCCGACTTCCGGATCGAGAATGCGGAGCTGGCAGAAGAACTGAATGTATATGATGACCCGAAAGTGTTATATGATCAGCTGCTTGATCTGAAGGAATATGCAGTCGGTCTGTATTACAGGCAGATTGGCAGTGTGGCAGACGAGAAGAATCCGTACGCAAATATGGACAGGGAAAACGCAGGCCAGATAGAGAATAAGAGAGGCGAAAAGGTAAGGAAGATTCGTCTGCATCATCTGGAGGTAAAGCTGCAGGATGAAGTAGCGGAGAATCAGAAGAAGGCACGGCTGTTAAATGAAGTCGGGCATGAACTGAAGGATCGGATGCAGCGCGGAGAGATTCGGGAGCGGCCGGGTGATTTCATCACTTATGCCGGTGGACTCATTGGTTATCCCCTGCAGTTCTTTAACTGGATCATCCGGGACAAGCGTACCATGAATCATGGGCAGGTAAACTATGAGAAGGCATGTAAGAAGCAGGATGAACTGTTGGAAAAAATGCCAGAGCTTAGAAACAGTACACTGGAGTCTTATCAGCGGGGAGATGCGTCCTATGTTCCTCCGGTAGAGCTGAAGAAGTATTTTACGAGTGATTGGAAGCAGCAGCTGAAACAGCAGGTAAAGCTGGAGGGACTGCTTCCGTATGAGAACAAAAACGATCTTTATACAGAAGAGTATGAGACGGCACTTCGAGCAATCGACCGCTATCGACAGATCGTCGGAATCGTGAATACGGATACCACGGAGATGGAAATGGCATATCTGGATACATTTCAGACAGCTGCAAAGGCATATCTGGATGGAAACCGGGAAAATGAGGATGGATATGTGCAGGCAAACTATCAGCTTTTACAGGAACTGTTGCGACAGATGAATGAAACTCTGAGCGGCACACTGCGGGATACGATGGATGAGGAAGAATTCCGTCATATCTGTCAGAATACGATTGCCTATGTGGAGGATACGACCTACTCAGCGAATCTGGAAGAAAGCAATGTGCGGGAGATACCGCTGTTTCTTCATGAACCGAACATCAATGATGTGCGGCAGAGCAGCATCGGTGACTGCTGGTATGTATCGGCGATCAGTTCGGTAGTCAATGCAAATCCGGCGTTTATTCGAAGCATGTTTCAGGATCTGGGAGATGGCAATGTACTGGTTCGGATGTTCCGCAGGGATCCGGCCGGAGATCCTATGCCAGTGTACTTCAAACTGCGTAAGCAGTATGAAACTGGATGGGGAAACGCCTGTGACTGTGTCTGGGTGCAGCTTTTGGAAAAGGCGTATGCACTCGGTGGCTTCAACAATAAGGGTGAGGTAAAGACTCAGGGAAATCACTTGTACAATGTAGCTGAGGAGCTGACGATGGGAGCTGTCCCGAAGGCTGTCTTTACACTGACCGGCAAAGAGCCGATCAGCATGGACTGGGGACAGCGGCCGGTGAGTCTGAATCTGGAGGATGCGGATATCTGTCACGGTCTGATGGCCGGTCTTGATCTGATGGAAGAAAACGGTATGGGTATTGTATTTGAACAGTATCAGAGGATGTATAAGGAAAACATCGATGAAGCGACCGGAAAGGAACAGAAGGGGCTTTCCCTGAGACAACTGTACAAGTGTCTGGGAGAAGCGATTGACAGAGGAGAACTGGAGTTTGACTTTTTGAGGAAACGAGAAGGGGAAAATCTGGACGCTTATATTGACCGCTACAAGGCGATGTCAGAGCAGGACAGAGCCGAAGAGGATAGACAGAATCGAGGAGCGGCAAAGGCTTACTATGAAATGGTTCTAATGCGGAATCTGGAGAGTATGCGGTTAGGCGAAGAGCTTCCGTTCACGGAGGATCAGCGGCAGAACTACCGTGAACAGGGAGTAAATCCGGAAAGAACAGAGCAGCTGCGCCGGAAACGGCAGGCAGTGGGCAGAGTCCATGCGTATACGGAGACACCATATAAGCTTCCGGTACTGGATATGGCACAGGTGCTGATGGAGCATCTGGATCAGGGGGCAACGCTGAGCAGCATCATTCCGCACTGTACAAATATTATTGACTATGCAGAGAAGGATGGAAGAATTTTCTTTCTGATGCGTGATCCGTTTAATATTTATAATTATGAATATACGGTGAAGGAAGGAAAGAAGCAGATTCAGACAGAGTCGCTGTTTCAGGTGATCACCGAACGGGAGGCAAACCGCCATCTGGTCGGAGCGGACCGGGAAGCACTTACACAGGGCGGATTCCGTGGAACTTCATGGATCGAAGCCGATGATATGTATCAGACGCTCTACCAGGCATTTGATATCCGACCGGAGAATGTACAGATTCCGAATTACCGTCAGGCATAGGGATATGGATTTTGTATAATTTGTTTATTTTTTAATGGTTTTTAATTGAAAATCACCAAAATAAGATGGAATCAAAAGGCAGGAAAAAGGCTTTGAATACTTTTTACCTGCCTTTTACAGTAATTTTGCAGAAAAAGACGAAAAAAAAAGAATAAAATTTGTGAAATTGCATAAAAGGCATTTCCAAAATGAAAAACAAGTGTTATAATGTCATTATCATGCGTAAAAGGGGTGACGACATATGATTAAGAAGGAAATGATAGCAATGCTTCTGGCTGGCGGTCAGGGCAGTCGTTTAGGCGTATTGACTTCCAGATTGGCTAAGCCGGCGGTTGCTTTCGGCGGTAAGTACAAGATCATCGATTTTCCACTGAGTAACTGTATTAACTCAGGCGTGGATACAGTTGGTGTACTTACACAGTACCGTCCACTCAGACTTAATCAGCATATTGGAATCGGTATGCCATGGGATTTGGATCGTAATATCGGTGGTGTTACCGTACTTCCGCCATATGAAAAGAGTTCTGACAGCTCCTGGTATACAGGAACGGCAAATGCAATTTATCAGAATCTGGAGTTTATGGAGTATTACAATCCGGATTATGTTTTGATTCTGTCAGGCGATCACATCTATAAGATGGATTATGAGGTAATGCTGGATTATCACAAGGCAAGCAAAGCGGCAGTAACGTTGGCGACCTATGAGGTACCGATGGAAGAAGCAAGCCGGTTTGGTGTGGTTATAACAGATGACGAAGGCTGTATTCAGGAGTTTGAAGAGAAGCCGGAGCATCCGCGGAGCAATAAGGCATCCATGGGTATCTATATCTTCAACTGGAGTGTGTTGAAGAATGCACTGCAGGTTATGAAGGATGTACCATCCTGTGACTTCGGTAAGCATATTATTCCATACTGCCATGAGCAGGGCGAGCGGATCTGTGCTTATGATTTCAAGGGTTACTGGAAGGATGTAGGAACACTTGGCTCTTACTGGGAAGCAAATATGGAGTTGGTGGATATTATTCCGGAGTTCAACCTGTATGAGGAATTCTGGAGAATCTACACGAAGAGTGATGCATTACCGCCACAGTACATAGCAGATACAGCCAAGGTAGGAAAGTGTATCATCGGTGAGGGAACCGAGATTCACGGTGAAGTGGAACATTCCGTTATCGGTTCGGCAGTTACCATTGAGGAAGGTGCCGTTGTGCGGGATTCTATTATCATGAATGGTGCAGTGATCGGTAAGAACTGTGTCATTGATAAGGCAATTATTGCTGAGAATACAGTTATCGGTGATGGAGCTGTCCTGGGCGTAGGAGAGTATGCACCGAGTGAATATAATCCAAAGGTATATGCATTCGATCTGGTTACGATTGGTGAGAAGTCAGTGATTCCTCCAAATGTTAAGATCGGTAAGAATACCGCGATATTTGGTGAAACCGTTCCGGAAGACTATCCGAACGGAGAACTGAAGAGTGGCGGAAGTTTGATAAAGGTAGGTGATCTGGCATGAGAGCAATCGGTATCATATTAGCAGGCGGTAACAGTAACCGGATGGGTGGATTATCAGCAAAGCGTGCAGTAGCAGCTATGCCTATGGCAGGAAGCTACCGGAGTATTGATTTTTCACTGAGCAACATGACGAATTCTCATATTCAGAAGGTTGCAGTATTTACCCAGTATAATTCCCGTTCATTGAATGAACATCTGAATTCCTCCAAGTGGTGGGATTTTGGAAGAAAACAGGGTGGTTTGTATGTATTCACACCTACGATTACAACAACAAACAGCTACTGGTATAAGGGTACTGCCGACGCACTGTATCAGAATATCAGCTTCTTAAAGAACAGCCATGAACCATATGTTGTGATTGCATCCGGTGATGGTGTGTACAAGCTGGATTACAATAAAGTTCTGGAAGAACACATTGCTACAGGTGCTGACATCAGTATCGTATGCAAGGAGATCAAGCCGGAGGATGACGATATCAGCCGTTTCGGCGTTGTCAGCCTGAACAAGGATGGCTGGGTAGAGAATTTCGAGGAGAAGCCATTGGTTCCGCATAGCAATCTGGCATCCATCGGTGTTTATGTAATCCGTAGAAGACAGTTGATTGAACTGCTGGAGAACTGTGCAAAGGAAGGCAGAACAGATTTTGTTAAGGATATATTGATTCGTTACATGAATGTGAAGAAGATTCATGGATATGTGATGGATTCCTTTTGGAGAAATATTGGCAGCGTAGATTCTTACTTTAAGACAAATATGGAATTCTTAAAGAAGGATATCCGGGATTACTTCTTCCGGACACATCCGGATGTATATTCCAAGGTAGAGGATCTGCCGCCGGCTAAGTATAATGGGGATGCAGTCGTTAAGAACAGTCTGGTAGCAAGCGGATGTATCATCAATGGTACCGTTGAGAATTCCGTATTGTTCAAGAAGGTTTATGTAGGAAATAACTGTGTAATCAAGAATTCGATTATTCTGAATGATGTACATATCGGTGATAATTCTTACATAGAGAACTGCATTGTTGAGAGCCGGGATACATTGCGGGCAAATACAGAGTATATCGGTGAGCCGGATAAGATTAAGGTGGTAGTTGAGAAGAACTTTAGATACTCACTTTAATGACAGAATATCATCTGCGAAGGGATTATGGGCCGGAAGCAGATGTGAAGGGGGTTTAGCAAATGAAGATTACAGATGTAAGGGTACGAAAGGTTACAAAAGAGGGCAAGATGAAGGCTGTAGTATCAATTACCATTGATGACGAGTTTGTAGTACATGATATCAAGGTGATTGAAGGCGAAAAGGGACTGTTTATCGCAATGCCGAGTCGCAAAGCTGCAGATGGGGAATATCGGGATATTGCACATCCGATTAATTCATCTACCAGAGAGCATATTCAGAATCTGATTCTGGATGCCTATGAGCAGGCATTGGAAGAGGCAGACGAAGAAGCAGAATAGATACATATCGTTGTAGAAGCAGAAGGCACATGGATCCGGGTTACATCCATGTGCCTTTTTGGTTGGTAAACTTTTTCTTAAATAAAAGGGCGGATGGTTGCGGAATCGGAACGATTGTTTATAATAAGATACAGAATGCAGGAAAATGTAAACGAATATACATAAGCAGGAGGAGCATGATATGCCAAAGTTTAGTGTTAAGCGGCCATATACCGTACTGGTGGGAATTCTGGCAATACTGGTGTTGGGATTTGTAGCTTTTACAAAGCTGTCAACCGATTTACTGCCGGAGATGGAATTGCCATATGTAGTAGTGGTAACCACCTATCCCGGTGCAGCACCGGAGCGGGTAGAGAGCCAGGTGACAGAAGTTCTGGAGTCCAGTCTGGGAACAATTAACGGTGTAAAAAATATTACAAGCACATCCAGTGAGAACTATAGTATGGTGATGCTGGAGTTTGCGGAAGGAACGGACATGGACGGAGCGATGGTGAATCTGTCAACGGCGATTGACCAGTTAACACTTCCGGACACCTGCGGAACGCCAATGCTGATGGAGGTATCCATGGATATGATGCCGACGATGGAAGTAACGGTAGACTATGATGACATGGACATTTATGAGCTGAGCACGTTCGCAGAAGAAACCCTGATTCCGTATATGGAGCGGCAGAATGGTGTGGCGAATGTTGATGGCATGGGTCTGGTCGATAAGATGGTTGAGATCCGGCTGGATGGTGATAAGATCAATCAGTTAAATGATGATCTGGCAGCATATGTAGACAGTTCTCTGGCGGATGCAAAGGATCAGTTGGACAGCGCAAGCACGCAGCTGAGTCAGGCACAGGATCAGATCGATGCCGGAAAGAAAGCATTGGAGGATCAGCAGAGCCAGACAACCGATCAACTGGCACAGACCAGCCAGCTTCTGGACGAGGCGATGGCGACCAGAGCTGCCTATAGTGCACAGGTAACGAGTCTGCGGGCGAGTCAGGCGGCACTGCAGGCTGAGAAGAAGGCATATGAGGATGCGGGAATCTCAGAAAAATATGAACAGTTAAATACGATGTTTAAGGGCTTGTCTGCCGCAGCCGGGGCGTTTGGACAGGATACCGCTAAGCTCCCGGTCGATATAGTCGATGCCTACCAGCATCCGGAGAAGCTGGCAGCAGTCGGAAAGCTGGCAGAGCAGCTTCAAAATGTACCGAATTCCGGTATCACAGCCGAACAGGTCGAGATGCTGAAGGCGTTGGATGCCGATACACTGAAGCAGATCGATCAGGCGAATAGCCGGATTCCGGTTATAGAAGATACACTGACCAATCTGGATATAGAAATTGCTGCGGCACAGGCAGTGCTGGACAATGTCAATACACAGACACAGGAGGCAGCCAATAATTATGCAACGGTAGAAAGCGGAAAGATCACCGCGGCAGCAGGATTTGGTTCTGCGGCAGCCCAGCTGGATGCGGCACAGAGTGCTTTGGATGACGGAAAGTCCGAGATGGAGGATGCCAGGACATCATATGAGAGTGCAAAAGAGACGGCACTGAAAAATGCGAATCTGGATGCATTGTTAAATCTGGACACCTTATCAAAGATGATTTACGCACAGAACTTCGCAATGCCTGCCGGGTATATCTATGAAGGCGACACCCAGTATCTGCTGAAGGTGGGAGATGAGTTCTCCGACATGGAGGAACTGGAAAATGCATTGCTGTGTGATATCGATGGAATCGGAGAGGTTCGATTAAAGGATGTTGCATATGTCACCATGATAGATAATGCCGGTACCAGCTATGCCAAGGTAAACGGAAATGATGCAATCATCCTGTCAGTTTATAAGGGAAGTACGTCCGGAACATCAATGGTATCCGATAACTGCAATGCTGCATTTAAGGATCTGGAAAAGGAATATCCGGGTCTTCATATCATGAACCTTATGGATCAGGGTGAGTACATCGATATGATCATCAAGTCGGTACTATCTAACCTGATTTACGGAGCGATCCTTGCAATCATTGTACTGGCTCTGTTCCTGAAGGATGTAAAGCCGACGGTCGTAGTAGCGTTTAGCATTCCGCTGAGCGTTCTGTTTGCGATTGTACTGATGTATTTTTCAAATATCACAATGAATATCATATCCTTATCCGGTCTGGCACTGGGGGTCGGTATGCTGGTGGATAACTCGATCGTCGTTATCGAGAATATATATCGGCTGCGGAATAAGGGAGTACCGGCGGCACGGGCAGCGGTTATGGGTGCCAATCAGGTGGCAGGAGCGATCTTCGCTTCCACACTGACAACGATCTGTGTATTCCTGCCGATCGTATTTGCAAATGGTCTTGCGAAGCAGTTGTTCCCGGATATGGCACTGACGATCGCATATAGCCTGATTGCCAGTCTGATCGTGGCGCTGACGGTTGTGCCAAGTATGAGCGCTACGGTTATGAAGAATACGAAGCCGAAGAATCATCGCTGGTTTGAGGCGGTTCAGAATGCGTATGAAAAGGTGCTTCGCATCTTCTTAAAGCGGAAATGGATTCCGATTACACTGGCAGTTGTTCTGCTGGCAGGCTCTGTGTTCCAGGCATTTCGGACAGGGCTGATCCTGATTCCGGAGATGGGAAGCAATCAGATGTCCGTTACGATTACGACGGCAAACGATAACTCGGATGATGAAAACTTCCAGATCGCAGACGAAGCGATGGAACGGATCCTGGACATCGATGGTGTAGAGACAGTCGGAGCAATGACGACGAGTGGGATGTCGATGGTTCAGACATCAGATGCGACGAACAGCTTTTATTTCTATATATTGATAACAGATAAGGCTGCTAAGAATAATGCAGCTATGGGAACAAAGATCGAAGAAGCACTGGCGGATCTGGATATCGAAGATGTCAGTGTTTCCCTGTCTACCATGGATATGTCCAGTCTGATGAGCAGCGGTATGCAGGTAGATATATATGGAACGAATCTGGACGATATGCTGGCAGCCTCTGAGGATGTGATGAAGATTCTGAAGGATGTCGGTGGTATGGAAGATATCAGTAACGGTCAGGAAGAAGGAGATACACAGGTCAAGCTGACGATTAATAAGGATGCTGCGATGAAGTATAATCTGACGGTTGCACAGATTTTCAGCGAACTGTCATCCGCCCTGAAGACGGAGGATGTAGCGACGACACTGACCATGGATGGTAAGGACTACCAGGTGCAGATTGTCGATGAGACACATCCGTTGGATCGGGATAATCTGATGGACTATGAATTCGAGGTGACGACAACGAATGCATCCGGAGAACAGGAAACCGAGACGCATAAGCTGAGTGAGTTCGCAACGGTGGAAGAAGGAACCTCGGTTGCATCTATCAGCCGGGAGAATCAGCAGAGATATCTGTCTGTAACGGCAACGACGATGGATGGATATAATACTACCCTGTTGGCCAGAGACGTAGAAGCGAAGCTGAAGGACTATCAGGCTCCGGACGGAATCACGATCCAGATATCCGGTGAGAGTGAGAGCGTCAATGATGCATTGAAGGATATGCTGCTTATGATAGCACTGGCGATCGTACTGATCTATCTGGTTATGGTGGCGCAGTTCCAGAATCTGGTTTCTCCGTTTATCGTAATGCTGACGATTCCGTTGGCGTTTACGGGAGGCTTTCTGGCACTGTTTATCAGCGGGGAGGAGATCTCCATGATCTGTCTCATGGGCTTCCTGGTATTGGCCGGTGTAATAGTAAATAATGGTATTGTGTTTGTGGATTATGTAAATCAGCTCCGAATCGGTGGCATGGAGAAGCGTGAGGCTCTGGTTGAAACCGGAAAAACGCGTATGCGTCCAATCCTGATGACAGCCCTGACAACGATTCTGGCAATGTCCACTATGGCATTTAGTAATGATATGGCATCTGCCATGGGTAAAGGTATGGCAATCGTAGTAATCGGCGGTTTGTTATACGGTACCTTGATGACACTGTTTATTGTGCCGGTATTTTATGATATTATTTATCGGAAGAAGGATATGAAGACCGTGGATATCGGAGATGAAAGTACGCTGAAGGAAGAAGAACAGGAACTGTCGGAAGGTATCGGTGACGTTGAACGGTCACAAGGGCATGAGGAAAGAGAGGATTAGACGATGAGTAAGTTGAAAGCAGTGATATTAGCAGCCGGAAAAGGAACCCGTATGAAGTCGGATCTGCCAAAGGTGCTGCATGAGATTGATGGAAAGACAATGGTGGAGTATGTAATCGATGCAGCCAGAGCTGCCGGTGCAGAGGATATCTGTCTGGTAGTGGGGCATAAGGCAGAACTCGTTAAGGATCGGGTAGGAGAAGGTGTAACCTATGTTATGCAGGAGCAGCAGCTGGGAACCGGACATGCAGTAAAGTGTGCAATGGACTTTATCGGTGATTCCGGAGATACGATGATCCTGTGTGGAGATACACCGATTATTACCGGGAAGACACTGGAGGAGCTGCTGGCGTATCATCGACTGTACGATCTGAAGGTGACAGTGCTTTCTACTCTTCTGGAGGATGCGACCGGATATGGAAGAATCGTAAGGGATGCAGAAGGGAACTTCCTTCGTATCGTGGAACAGAAGGATGCAACACCGGAGGAGCAGGCCATCCGGGAGATCAATTCCGGGATGTATGTATTCCGGTCAAAGGCATTGTCCGACAGCCTGATGAAGATTACCAATGATAATGCACAGAAGGAATATTATCTGACCGATACGATCGAGATTATTAATCGCGAGAAGCCGACAGATGGGATTGTTGTAGGGGCGATGGCAACAGAACGTGCAGATGAAACACGGGGAGTCAATACGCCGGAGCAGCTTGCACAGGCGGCGGCAATTATTCGCAGCCGATAGTGACTTTACTTTAAAAGGGAAAGCCGTTATACTGGATACGATTGATAAGAATACGAGGAATACAGAACATGAAAATAGTTGCAGGTCTGGGAAATCCGACGAAAGAATATGAAGGAACAAGACACAATATCGGATTTTCGGTGATAGACAAGTTGGCAGATAAATATAATATAGGGATGCAGGAAAAGAAGCATAAGGCAATCTGCGGAAAGGGTATGATCAGTGGAGAGAAGGTCATACTTTTAAAGCCACAGACCTATATGAATCTGAGCGGAGAAAGCATTGCAGATGCAGTGAATTTCTATAAGCTGGATCCGGAAGAGGATCTGATCGTGATCTATGATGATATTGATCTGGATGTAGGACGTCTTCGGATTCGGGCAAAGGGAAGCGCCGGTGGACATAATGGTATGAAGAATATCATTGCCCATCTGGGAACACAGGTATTTCCGCGTATCCGGGTCGGCGTCGGAGCAAAGCCAAAGGACTGGGATCTGGCAGACTATGTACTGGGAAGATTTACAGGAGAAGAGCTGACAACGATCGAGCAGGGAAGAGAAGATGCCTGCCGGGCAGTGGAACTGATAATCGGGCAGGGTGTCGAAGCTGCCATGAATCAGTTAAATGTAAAAAAAGCATAGTACAGGAGTGCAGGTGCATGCCTGTATGCAAATGGAATATAGAAGGGAAATAGCAATGAAAGCAATTACAGAACCGATATTGGCGAGTGAGCAGTATCAGTCCATATTGCAGGCAATGAACCAGAAGGGATGTACAGCGGTATTCGGTTTGTCCGATACCGCCTTTAGTTGTGCCGTTCATTGTCTGGGAAGGCAGACAAAGTATCGGGTGATTATCACATATGGAGAACGAAGGGCCAGACAGCTGGAGGAGTACTATCGTTTCTTTGACCGAAGCGTATATACGTATCCGGCAAAGGATGTACTGTTTTACAGTGCGGATGTTCATGGAAATGCAATCGTACGGCAGCGAATCGAGATTTTAAAGCTGTTGGCAGAGGAAGAGGAAGCAACGATTATTCTGCCGGCAGAGGCACTGCTGGAGCGGATTCCGAAGCTGGAAGAGCTACGGAAGAATCGTTATACGATACAGGTCGGAGATACGGTTGACAGTCAGGCGTTCCGCAGTCGGGTAACGGATCTGGGCTACGAGCGGGTAGATGCAGTAGAAGGTCCCGGTGAATATGCTATTCGGGGAGGCATTCTGGATATATTCCCGCTGACGGAGGACTGTCCGTACCGGATCGAGCTGTGGGGAGATGAGGTAGATTCCCTTCGCAGCTTCGATGTAGAAAGTCAGAGATCCATCGAGGAGGTAAAGGCACTGGTGATCTATCCGGCGACAGAGGCGGTACTGACCGACGAACGGATCGCAGCAGGGCTGAAGGCGATCGAGAAGGAACATAAAAAGACTGCAAAGACACTGAAGGATGCATTTCAGACAGAGGCATATGCCAGATTAAACCGGGCAGTACAGGCACTGAAAGAGGAACTGACAGAGTTACACACGGCGATCGGAATCGATGGATATTTACCATATTTTTATGCGTCACTGGTATCGATTCTGGATTATTTTCCGGAGAATACCGGTGTGTTTGTGGATGAACCGAAGCGGGTAGAGGAAAGCCTGAAGGCATATGAGACAGAGTTCCGGGAGAACATGAAGAGCCGTCTGGAGGGAGGGTATATCCTGCCGGGACAGGCGGAGCTGCTCTACAGTGTGGCGGAGGTACAGCACAACCTGGAGCAGCGGTCTGCTTTGCTGTGTATGGCACTGCAGCAGGAGCTGCCAGACTGGAAGGTGGAACGATCGGTTTTCTGGGAGACGAAAACCGTTCAGTCCTATAATAATCATTTTGATCTGTTGATAAAGAATGTGGAAACATGGAAGAAGAAGGGGTATTCGATCGTTCTTTTATGCAGCTCCGCAACGAGAGCAAAGCGGATCACCGCAGAGCTGGAGGACTATGAAATATCTGCATTTTATAGTGAGGATATGGAACGGCAGCTTCGGGCGTCTGAGGTCATGGTAGCAGCCGGACGTCTGGCAAAGGGCTTTGAGTTCCCGGAACAGAAGCTGGTGGTAGTGAGTGAAAGCGATATCTTCCAGACCGGTGAACAGAAGAAGCACAAACGGATAAAACCAAAGTACAGTGGGGAGAAGATTCATAGCTTTGATGATCTGTCCGTAGGGGATTATGTGGTTCATGAGAACCATGGAATCGGGATCTACCGGGGCATCGAGAAGATCGAGGTCGACAAGGTAGCGAAGGATTATATTACGATCGAATATAAGGATAACAGTAAGCTTTATATCCTGGCCTCCCAGTTGGATGTGATACAGAAGTATTCCAGTAAGGAAGGGGCCAGACCGAAGCTTGACAAGCTGGGCGGTACTGCATGGCAGGCAACGAAGAACCGGGTAAAGGGACATGTGGCAGGCATTGCAAAGGAACTGGTGAATCTGTATGCTGTGCGTCAGGAACGAGAGGGTTATGCGTATTCACCGGATACCGTATGGCAGAAGGAGTTTGAAGAGGCATTTCCATATGAAGAGACAGAGGATCAGATGAAGGCGATTGCAGAGACGAAGGAAGATATGGAGAGCCATCGGATCATGGATCGCCTGATCTGCGGAGATGTCGGTTATGGTAAGACAGAGGTAGCGATCCGGGCGGCGTTTAAGGCAGTACAGGACGGAAAGCAGGTAGCGTATCTGGTTCCGACAACGATTCTGGCACAGCAGCATTTTGCTACATTTCTGGAACGCATGCAGAACTATCCGGTCACAGTGAAGATGCTATCCAGATTCTGCACACCGACGGAGCAGAAGAAGATTCTGGCCGGACTGAAGGATGGTACCGTTGATATCGTGATCGGTACCCATCGGCTGTTATCCAAGGATATTGTTTATAAGAATCTGGGACTTCTGGTAATCGATGAGGAACAGCGGTTTGGAGTGGCACATAAGGAGAAGATCAAGCAGATAAAGAAGGATGTAGACGTACTGACACTGACGGCAACACCGATTCCGCGAACGCTTCATATGAGTCTGATCGGGATCCGAAGCATGAGTCTGCTGGAGGAACCACCGGTTGACCGGCAGGCGATCCAGACTTATGTAATGGAGTATAATCCGGAGCTGGTACGGGAGGCTGTAAACCGGGAGCTGGCAAGAGGTGGTCAGGTCTACTATGTATATAACCGTGTGAATGATATCGATCTGGTAACATCCAGACTGCAGGAACTCTTGCCGGAGGCAAGGATTGCATATGCGCATGGACAGATGAAGGAACGGGAACTGGAGACGATCATGTATCAGTTCATTAATGGAGATATTGATGTGCTGGTTACGACCACGATCATCGAGACCGGACTTGATATATCGAATGTAAATACCATGATTATACAGGATGCGGAGAACTTCGGGCTTTCCCAGCTTTATCAGCTTCGGGGACGTGTGGGACGTTCGAACCGCCGGGCATCTGCATTCCTGATGTATCGCAAGGATAAGATGCTGAAGGAAACGGCGGAGAAACGTCTGCAGGCCATCCGGGAGTTTACGGATCTGGGTTCCGGCTATCGGATCGCACTGCGGGATCTGGAGATCCGGGGAGCCGGCAATCTGCTGGGTGAGGATCAGTCCGGGCATATGGAGGCAGTCGGATATGACCTGTACTGCAAGATGCTGAATGATGCGATTCGGGAGCAGAAGGGGGAAGCCGTAGAGGAATCCTTTGAGACAACGGTCGAACTGCCGATGGATGCATATATTCCGGCATCTTACGTGAAGAATGAGTTCACAAAGCTGGAGTTATATAAGCGGATCGCAGGCATTGACAGTCAGGAAGCTCTGGAGGATATGCAGGATGAACTGATTGACCGGTTTGGAGAACTGCCGTCGGCCGTTGAGAATCTGCTGGAAATTGCGATGGTAAAGAGCAGAGCGCATGATGCTTATATTGCGGAGGTTTCCCGAAAGGGACAGGAACTGCATTTTATCATGTATCCAAAGGCAAAGGTGAATACGGAAAAGATCGATACATTTATGAAGCAGTATAACGGAAGGATGCGGATGGATCTGACGAAGGCACCGGCGTTTATTCTGCGGACACAGCCGATGAACCGCAAGGAAACACTGAATTGTGTCGAAAGTGTGATAAATGAGATTCATCTATTGATAGACCGCTAGAAGAAGTGGTAGTATAGAATCAAATGTGAAAAAGGAGTACAGGGATGAAAAAGAAACTGATAAGTATCATAATGATGGTTGTTTTATGTGCCACAACGTTACTGGCAGGCTGTGGTAAAGAAGAACAGGGAAGTACGCAGGCAGCCAGCAATGGAAAGGATCCGGCAGATGTGCTGGTCCTGAAGGTGGGAGATGATGAGGTATACTTAAATGAAGTGAACTACTATGCACTTGCATTTCTGTCCTCCATGGGTGTAGCAGACGGTACGGATCTGAGTACATATTTCAGCGAACAGTATCCGACCATGGATGAAGCATATAAGGCACAGCTGTTGAAGCAGATCCGGCAGTCTAAGATCCTGTATCTGAAAGCAGTCGAGGAAGGAATCAGCCTGACAGACGATGAGATGGCAGAGGTAGACTCAGAGGCAGACAAGTTCATGGAGAATTATGATAAGGACAAGCAGGCGAAGTTCGGTCTGGATAAGGACCTTCTGACACATGTATTTACACAGATTTATATGATTCGTAAGCTGGAGTCCCAGTTGGCCTCCAATGTGGAACAGACAGAGACGGTAAGCTACGGTACGATTGAGAAGCTGGTGTTCCTGCGGGTTAAGATCGACGAGAGTGGAAATGCGATAACAGATGCAGATGGCAATTATGAGTATCTATCTGAGGATGAACAGGCACAGAAGAAAGCACAGGCAGAAGAGGCACTGGCAAGACTGAAGGATGGGGAGGATCTGGATGATCTGATCGCAGAGTATGATCTGGCGGCTACTTCCGGAACCACACATGCAACATCGGACAGCATAAAGGAGACCTACGGTCTGTCGGATGGTGAAATCAGCGATGTGATCGAAAATGAGTATGGTTATACGATCGTTAAGGTGGTAGCATCAGAGGATCAGGACTATACCGACAGCGTGAACTCATACTATCAGAATTCTGCAACGCAGGAGGCCGTTAAGAATCAGGAGCAGGAGTGGTTTGATGCATTTCCGATTTCCGATGATGATATAGAAACTGATGTATGGAATGCATTTTCGCTGCAGGAATTCTTATAAAGACGATTTGTTAAAAATGGGCGACGGAAAGCTAAGAGGAGCAGGAGACGGAGGCTGTATATGCGAAGTATAAAAAAATGGGGACTGATGCTGGTCATAGCAGGTGTGCTGGCATGCACCGGCTGTGGACAAAATGCAGCAGATGGAGACTCTCAGAAGGTGGAAGTATTTACGGTTGGAGATGAGTCGGTCTACCTGAATGAAGTCTGGGTGTATGCAAAGACGATTCAGCAGGAGTATGAGAAGAACTACGGAAGCGGAATCTGGGCAGTGGAACTGCAGAATGAAGACGGAGATACGCAGACAGTAGAAACGATTACAAAAGAAGATATGATCGAAGAGATCATGCAGGTTAAGGTGCTGGTAACGAAGGCGGATTCCTTTGGTGTGGCTTTGACACAGGATGAAACAGAACAGATAAAAAAGCGTGCGGAAGACTTCATGGCAGGTCTGACAGATGCAGATAAAGAGGAAACCGGAGTCACACAGGAGGTGGCAGAGAAGGTTTATCAGGAAAACGCCATTGCATCAAAGGTTTATGACCGGATCATGCAGCAGGGGAATGTAGAAGTATCCGATGAGCAGTGCCGGCAGACGAAGGTTTATGATCTGTATTTTCCGACGTATCTGGAGCAGGGGGAAGAGAATTTTGTAGCACTGACGGAAGAAGAGAAGGCAACACAGTATAATACGGCAAAGGAGGCCTATGACCGCATTGTCAGCGAAGAGGATCCTTTGAATATAGAGACAGCAGCCTATGAGTATGGCTGTACAAACTCGAACTTCTATACCATGTCTTATGATGAATATGTTGATCAGTACGGACAGGAACTGGCAGACCAGATCTACGCACTGAAGGATGGAGACTATCTGGGTGTGGTGGAAAGTGAATATGGCTATCATGTATTCCAGATGATAGCGATTACGGATGCAGAGGCGACACAGACGAAGAAGGCTGAGCTGGAATCTGAAATGAAGAAGGAGTATTTTGCCAACGTATATGCAGATTATCTGAAGGAAGTAGACAGCTCTTGGAAGTTCTCGAAAAACGTGGACGAAGATGCATGGAATCGGATTCATTTTACCGTGCAGAACACGAGTACGGAGGAACCGACCGAATAGCAACCGATAAAGCAGCAAAGAACAAACAGAGTGATAGAGAAGAAGCAAGATAACAGACGGAATAAAGGAGAAACACATGGCTAAGAAAATACTGGTTCTGGATCTGGACGGAACCCTGACGAACTCACAGAAGGAAGTAAGTCCGAAGACAAGGGAAGCCATCATGAAGATGCAGCAGGCAGGGCATATCGTAGCACTGGCATCCGGTCGGCCGACAGAAGGGATTCGTCAGATCGCAGAGCTGTTAGAGCTGAAAACCTATGGCGGCTATATATTGGCATTTAATGGAGCAAGAATCATAGACTGCAGGACCGGAGAAGTCGTATTCCAGCAAACGTTGAATCATCAGTATCTGCGGGAACTGTACAATGCAGCTGTTAAGTATGGGCTTAGTCTTTTTACCTATCAGGATCAGTGGGCGATTTCTGCAACTACCGTCAATGAATACGCGGAGTTTGAGGCCAGGATCAATCATCTGACAATTCGTCAGGTGGAAGATTTTCCGAGTTATGTGACATTTCCGATTAACAAATGTCTGTTTTCGGGAGATCCGAAGGATATTAAGCAGTGTGAGGATGAACTTCTGGCAAGTCTGGGAGACAAGCTGAGTATTTTCAAGTCGGAGGACTTCTTCCTGGAGATTATGGCACAGAATATCGATAAGGCAGCATCGCTGGATCGTCTGGTTCAGCAGTTGGGAATAAGGAAGGAAGATGTCATCTGTTGTGGGGATGGCTATAATGATATCTCGATGATCCGATATGCCGGTGTGGGCGTAGCGATGGCGAATGCGAAGGATGTTGTGAAGGAAGCAGCTGATGTGATCACCGGATCCAATGATGAGGATGGTCTGGTTCCGGTAATCGAGAAGTATGTGATGATATAACAGGAGCAGGGAAACATATGAAGCTGAATGATGTATTTTTGTCAATGGTAAAGTATGATTGTGGGGATTCTGCCAGAATCCAGCATTTTGTGAAGGTTCATGCCTTTGCAAAGCTGATCGGAGAGCTGGAAGGGCTGTCCGGGGAGGAACTCTATATACTGGAGATAGCAGCCTATGTACATGATATCGGGATTCGAAAGTCCGAGGAGCTGTATGGAGACTGCAGCGGAAAGCACCAGGAGGAGCTGGGACCGGATGAGGCAAAGGAGCTGCTGCTGAATCTGGGCTGTGAAGGTGCGGTTGTAAAGCGTGTCTGTTATCTGGTCGGTCATCATCATACCTATACGGATATGGATGGAAAGGACTACCAGATTCTGGTGGAGGCGGATTTCCTGGTGAATCTGCACGAGGATGGCGTTTCAAAGGAAGCGGTTGCACATGCCTATAAGACGATCTTTCGTACGGATTCCGGGCGGAAGCTGTGCAGGGAAATGTTTGGAATCTAAAAACTGCTATATAAAAGCACGCAAAAGCACCGAAAAGTTATGGAATAGTGCTTGACAGGAGAAAATTACATAGATATAATGATAAAGCATGCGTAATTAGGTTGCGCGTGCTTTTAAAGTTCGCAAAATGCGGCTATACTATTATAATCACAGGAGGTGAAAAACATGCCAACATTTAACCAGTTAGTTAGAAAGGGAAGACAGACTGTTGAAGCAAAGTCTACTGCACCGGCTCTTCAGAAGGGTTACAACTCATTAAAGAAGAAGCCTACAGATACTTCTGCTCCACAGAAGAGAGGAGTTTGTACCGCTGTTAAGACAGCTACTCCTAAGAAGCCTAACTCTGCTCTTCGTAAGATTGCCAGAGTTCGTCTTTCTAACGGAATCGAAGTTACCAGCTATATCCCGGGAGAAGGTCATAACCTTCAGGAGCACAGCGTTGTTCTGATCCGTGGTGGTAGAGTAAAGGACCTTCCAGGTACCAGATATCATATCATTCGTGGTACTTTGGATACAGCAGGCGTTGCTAAGAGACGTCAGGCTCGTTCTAAGTATGGTGCTAAGAGACCTAAGGATGCTAAATAGACCGTCAGGACTAATGTAGTGTCTAAAATTTAATAGTGCTGGAGTAGGCTATGTTTTTCCTATATAGATAAAATGTAAGCATAATCCGCACGAACATACCCGTAGTAACCGGGTGTGAGTACCTTTAAGCTAAATAATATTATTAGCTTTCAATATTTTTTAAGGAGGGAAGAACCGTGCCACGTAAAGGACATATTCAGAAAAGAGATGTACTTCCAGATCCTATTTACAAGGATAAAGTGGTTACTAAGCTGATCAATAACATCATGTTAGACGGTAAGAAGGGTGTTGCCCAGAAGATCGTTTACGGTGCATTTGACCGTGTTGCTGAGGAAACCGGTAAGGATGCTTTGGAAGTATTCAATGAAGCAATGAACAACATTATGCCATTACTTGAGGTAAAGGCAAGACGTATCGGTGGTGCTACCTATCAGGTACCTATCGAAGTTCGCCCTGACAGACGTCAGGCATTAGGTCTCCGTTGGATCACTACTTACTCTCGTGCAAGAAGTGAGAAGACTATGGAAGAGAGACTTGCAAAGGAGATTCTGGATGCAGCCAACAATACAGGTGCATCTGTTAAGAAGAAGGAAGATATGCACAAGATGGCAGAAGCAAACAAGGCTTTTGCACATTACAGATTCTAGTCGTTGGATTTTGTGCACTTAAAAAATTAAGGAGGAAAATACCTTGAGTGGAAGAGAATATCCATTGGAGAGAACCAGAAATATCGGTATTATGGCACATATAGATGCTGGTAAGACAACTCTGACCGAGCGTGTGTTATATTATACCGGTGTTAATTATAAGATTGGTGATACTCATGAAGGTACAGCTACCATGGACTGGATGGAGCAGGAGCAGGAAAGAGGTATAACAATCACTTCTGCAGCAACAACCTGTCACTGGACCTTAGAGGATCATCATAAGAAGAAGCCAGGTGCATTAGAGCATCGTATCAACATTATCGATACTCCAGGACACGTTGACTTTACTGTAGAGGTAGAGCGTTCCCTTCGTGTATTGGACGGAGCTGTTGGTGTGTTTGATGCCAAGGCCGGTGTTGAGCCACAGTCAGAGAATGTATGGCGTCAGGCTGATACCTACAACGTACCTCGTATGGCATTCATCAATAAGATGGATAAAATGGGTGCAGACTTCTTCTATTCTGTTCAGACAATCATTGATCGTCTGGGTAAGAATGCGATTCCTGTACAGATTCCGATCGGCCAGGAAGATGACTTCGTTGGTTTGATCGACCTGTTCGAGATGGATGCTTATTATTACAAGGATGATAAGGGCGAAGATATCGAGATTACAGAGATTCCTGCTGACTTGAAGGAGTTAGCTGACAAGTGGCATGAGAATCTGGTAGAGAAGATTTGTGAGTTAGATGATGATCTTATGGAGAAGTACCTGGAAGGGGAAGAGCCTACCGTTGATGAGATGAAGGCTGTACTTCGTAAGGGAACCATCGCATGTGAAGCAGTTCCTGTATATTGTGGTTCTGCATATAAGAACAAGGGTGTTCAGAAGATGCTGGACGGTGTTATCGAGTTCATGCCTGCACCTACAGATATCCCGGATATCACTGGTGTAGATGAAGATGGTAACGAGGTTGTTCGTCATTCATCTGATGATGAACCATTCGCAGCACTGGCATTCAAGATCATGGCTGACCCATTCGTTGGTAAGTTAGCATTCTTCCGTGTATACTCTGGTACACTGAATTCAGGATCTTATGTCCTGAATGCAACCAAGGGTAAGAAGGAGCGTGTTGGACGTATCGTTCAGATGCATGCGAACAAGCGTCAGGAGATCGAAAAGGTATATTCCGGTGATATCGCTGCAGCAGTAGGCTTCAAGCTTACAACAACCGGTGATACCATCTGTGATGAACAGCATCCTGTAATTCTGGAGTCTATGGAATTCCCAGAGCCGGTTATCGAGCTGGCTATTGAGCCTAAGACAAAGAATGATCAGGGTAAGATGGGTGAAGCTTTAGCAAAGCTGGCTGAAGAGGATCCTACATTCAGAGCTCATACGGATGCAGAGACAGGTCAGACCATTATCGCTGGTATGGGTGAGTTACACTTGGAAGTTATCGTTGACCGTCTGCTTCGTGAGTTTAAGGTAGAGGCTAACGTAGGTGCTCCACAGGTAGCATATAAGGAAACATTTACAAAGGCTGTTGACGTAGATAGCAAGTATGCGAAGCAGTCCGGTGGTCGTGGTCAGTATGGTCACTGTAAGGTACACTTTACACCTATGGATCCAAACGGCGAGCAGACATTCGAGTTTACTTCTTCCGTTGTCGGTGGTGCAATTCCGAAGGAATACATCCCATCTATCGGTGAAGGTATCGAAGAGGCAGCTAAGGCCGGTATCCTTGGCGGATTCCCGGTACTGGGTGTTAAGGCTGATGTATACGATGGTTCTTACCATGAAGTCGATTCTTCAGAAATGGCATTCCACATCGCTGGTTCTATGGCATTCAAGGATGCTATGGCAAAGGGTGATGCAGTATTACTGGAGCCTATCATGAAGGTTGAGGTTACTATGCCTGAGGAATACATGGGCGATGTAATCGGTAGCTTAAATGCTAAGCGTGGTCAGATCAACAGTATGGATGATATCGGCGGTGGTAAGATTGTTCGTGCATTCGTTCCATTGGCTGAGATGTTCGGTTATTCAACAGAACTTCGTTCATCTACACAGGGCCGTGGTAACTACTCAATGTTCTTTGAGAGGTATGAGAAGTGTCCAAAGAATGTTCAGGATAAGGTACTGGCAGCAAAGAAGGGCTAATTATTCTTGAATAATATAAACGCCGATATTTCGCCGAAAAAGCGGAATATCGGTGGTATAAAAGGCTTGAAAATATTACGATTATCGAATATAATATTTTCTAGCTGATGTTTATTAACGTGAACTAAGAAAGCCAGAAATGGCGCAAATTAAGGAGGATATTAAAAAAATGGCAAAAGCTAAGTTTGAAAGAACCAAACCACATTGTAATATCGGTACCATTGGTCACGTAGATCATGGTAAAACAACTTTAACAGCAGCTATCACAAAGGTATTATCTGAGAGAGTTGCTGGTAACGCAGCAGTAGATTTCGCTAACATTGATAAGGCTCCAGAAGAGAGAGAAAGAGGTATTACCATTTCTACCGCTCACGTTGAGTATGAGACAGAGAAGAGACATTACGCACACGTTGACTGCCCAGGCCATGCTGACTATGTAAAGAACATGATCACTGGTGCTGCACAGATGGATGGCGCTATCTTAGTTGTAGCTGCTACCGATGGTGTTATGGCTCAGACAAAGGAGCACATCCTGTTATCTCGTCAGGTTGGTGTACCTTACATCGTAGTATTCTTAAATAAGTGCGATATGGTAGATGACGAAGAGCTGATCGAGTTAGTAGAGATGGAAGTAACCGAGCAGTTAGAGGAATATGGCTTCAATGATTGCCCAATCGTTAAGGGTTCTGCATTAAAGGCTCTGGAAGATCCAATGGGCGAATGGGGCGACAAGATCATGGAATTAATGGATACTGTTGATTCATACATTCCGGATCCAGTGCGTGATACAGATAAGCCATTCCTGATGCCTGTAGAGGATGTATTTACTATTACCGGTCGTGGTACTGTTGCAACTGGTAGAGTAGAGCGTGGTGTTCTGCACTTAAATGATGAGTTAGAGATCTTAGGTATCAAGCCTGATGTTCAGAAGACAGTTGTAACCGGTATCGAGATGTTCCGTAAGCAGTTAGACGAGGCTATGGCTGGTGATAACATCGGTGCTCTGCTTCGTGGTATCAGCCGTGATCAGATCGAGCGTGGACAGGTTCTGGCTAAGCCAGGTACAGTTACCTGCCATCATAAGTTTACCGCTCAGGTATACGTTTTAACAAAGGATGAGGGTGGTCGTCATACTCCATTCTTCAACAACTATCGTCCACAGTTCTACTTCAGAACAACTGACGTTACCGGTGTTTGCGAGTTACCTGCTGGTACAGAGATGTGCATGCCTGGTGATAACGTAGAGATGACTATCGAACTGATTCATCCAGTAGCTATGGAGCAGGGTCTTACATTCGCTATCCGTGAGGGTGGTAGAACAGTAGGTTCTGGTCGTGTTGCTACAATCATCGAGTAATTAAATACTGTTTGAGTATTCAATGAATTCATGGGCTCAACCCTTTGGTGACAAAGGGTTGAGCCTTTTTATGTGCGATTGGTGAAATTGACGCAGGAGTTTAAGTTATTCTTAAAAAGGATGTTGGAAAGTCTGAGGTACTTGAGGGTATTTTGTTGGTTGCAGTCAGTTTTTATAGATGATATAATGAAGACATAAAAGCAAGGCGGATTTGATAAGATTAAATACAAGAAAATCTATATTTGATAATACTTTTATGGCAGGGGAGCAGAGTTATCAGTATTATTAAGAGTTAAACAAAGTCCTAATATAGAAAGCGAGATGAGCATTTTGAAGGATATTTTTGAACTTTCACAATTTGATGAATACAAAGAAGATAACAGAAGAGAAGTGAAAAAAGCAGAGGGCGGTTTGCCGGTTTCTTTGTGGGACACCTATTCTTCCTTTTCGAACTGTTATGGTGGAGTTATTATTCTTGGTGTTAAAGAGAATAAAGATGGTAGTTGGAGAACTACCGGTCTTCAGAATGCATCTAAGCTTCGTAAAGAATTTTGGGATAATATGAACAATCCCAAGAAGGTAAGTATTAATCTCCTGTCAGAAGATGATGTGCAGACCTATGAAGTTGGTGATAACAGGGATGTCATCATGGTTATTTATGTGCCGATGGCAAGGCGTGAGCAGAAGCCGGTGTACATCAACAATGATATTTTTAATGGCACATTCCGCAGAAATTATGAGGGCGATTATCACTGTACTCGATTGCAAGTAAAGACGATGCTCCGCGATCAGACTGAACGTACCATGGACATGGAAGTGCTGGACAAGGTTCCGATGGAAGATTTGAATTATGATACCATCCATGGATATCGTAACAGCCATCGTTCTTTAAAAGAGGGACATCCGTTTGAACGTCTGAGCGATCATGAATATTTGCGAAGTATTGGTGCCGCTGCAATTTCTGAGGAAGATGGACAGTTACATCCTACGGCAGCAGGCATGCTGATGTTTGGGGATGAGTATAACATTGTGCGTCATTTCCCTGAGTATTTCTTGGATTATAGGGAAGAGTTAGACCCTACCACGCGTTGGAGTGACAGATTGCAGTCCAGTTCCGGTGAATGGTCCGGAAATGTGTGCGACTTCTATTTTAGGGTTTATAACAAAATTATTAAAGATATTAAGGTGCCATTCAAAATGTCCGGTGGCGAGCGTGTTGACGATACGCCGGTACACAAGGCACTTCGTGAGGCATTGGCAAATTGTTTGATTAATGCAGACTATCATGGCTTGCGAGGCGTTGTCATCCGAAAAGAGCCGGACAAGCTGGTTTTGGCAAATCCCGGTTATATCAGAACGGGTAAAAAGCAGATGCGTCTTGGTGGTGAATCTGATCCGCGAAACAAGGCTCTTATGAAAATGTTTAATCTTATCAATATCGGTGAACGTGCCGGAAGTGGTGTGCCGAACATCTTTAATGTTTGGGCAGATGAAGGTTGGGAAGAGCCGGTGATTGAGGAACGATTTGACCCGGATAGAACGGTACTGTCGCTTTTTTTTAAGAAAAAAATGACGGAAAAAAGTGGCGAAAAAAAAGTGGCGGAAAAAAGTGGCGAAAAAAAAGTGACGAAAAAAACGCAGGAAAAATACGAAGCTATATTGAATACTATGCAACCTGAGCAGTGGTATAAGGCATCTGAATTTGAGGCTATTGCAGGTGTTAAGGAATCAAGAATTAAAGTACTGCTTAAAAATATGACAGAGCAGGGATTGATAGAGAGTACTGGCAGTACGAAGGGTAGGATGTACAAAAAGTTGAATAAAATATGAAAGGAATAAATATGAGAACTTCAATACTTGATGAATTGGTAAAAGTAAATCGCGTGCCTGTACTATTTATCGGTTCAGGCATTTCAAAAAGATATTTATATGGGTATCCGTCATGGGAAGAACTACTAGAAAAATCTTTTACTAAGTATGAATCGGATCCGTTTCAGTATCAAAAGTACTTAGATGAATGTAGACGTAAAAAAATGTCGGATTTTGAAACTAATGTGTATATGGGTACTTTGATTGAAAAACAGTTTAATGAGGCATTTTATGATAGAAAAATCAAATTGGGAATTGGAAATAATAAAAATCCCAGTTGGGTAAAGCGCGGTATATCTCCATATAAAATGTATCTTGCGGATTTATTTAAAAAGCAAAAATTAAATAAATCATTCAAGTTACAGGAAGAACTTGTGAAGTTCCGTGCATTAAAAAACAAAGTGTCGGCTATAATCACAACAAACTATGATACCTTTTTGGAAAATGAAGTATTTAATAAAGATTTTCAAGTGTATGTTCGACAGCACGAATTGTTTTCTGCAGATAGTTATAATATTGCTGAAATATATAAAATTCATGGAAGTGCAATGGATGCAGAGTCGATAATTATAACTGAGGATGATTATAATCACTTCAAGGACTCTAGAAAACTTATAATAGCGAAGATGCTTACACTGTTTGCAGAATCACCTATTATATTTATGGGGTACTCTATGACAGATGAGGATGTCAGAGATATCATTGAGGATTTTTTGAGCTGTTTGTCAGAAGAGCAATTGGTGGACATTAGAAAACATTTTGTTTTTATCAGTTATAAAAAAGATGAGGAAGAACTTATAGAAATAGAGAGATCCATTGTAACAAAGAATGGTGTAGAAATACCATTTGTGGAAATTCAGACGGATAATTATGTAAAAATATATGAAAAATTAGGAGAAATTACTCCGGGAATATCTCCGATAAGAGTGCGTGAGACTCGGAAAGTTGTTAAAACAATTGTTGATCAAAGTATGACATCGCTGGATGCTGAATCTATTATTGTTGGAATAGATAATCTTGATAATATAGATCTATCTGCTAAACCATTAGCTATTGCTATCGGATATAAGGATAATATTTTGAATAAGTATGGATATGGTAGATTTGAAGATAAACAAATATTTGAGGATATTATCTTTGATAACAAAAATTTTGATTCAGAAGCGATGTGTGATGAACGGTTACGTGGAATTCAAATCAATAGATTGCTTCCCGTATTCAAATATGTAAAGGAACACGATATTTCTGAGAATAGTAAATTATATAACTATATGCAGGCGCATAATACTATGGAAAAAATAATCTCAAGTACTGTTGTCAAGAGTATAAAAAATGTGCCGGAATTTGATACATATGGACAACTTGCTGGGTATATGGATACGCTTGATAATTGCAGAAAGACAGCAATGGTCATACTGAAGAATATTGAAAAGCTTAGTGTAGATGATTTGAGATTAGCATGTAAGTATTTGAATGAAAAATATCCAAATGATTATGCGACAGAAACAAATGCAAAACGTTGTATTATGTGTTTGGATTTTAAAGAAAACTATGAATAAAGAGAAATGCTAGTAAACCTTTCTTGGATAAACCAAAAACATTACTAGCATTCCTTCTTGTTATTAAAGAACATTTAATGTTCTATGTTCTCTTTTTATTATATGTCGCATTAAGTGTTTTATACACTTTGTTATCGACTTAGATAATAATACGATTTTTTAGGATAGTTGTCAATGAAGAAATTGACGGAATTTTTTTGCAAAAAATCACTTACAAGAGAGCTTTTCCGTAAAAACTGATAGAGAAAGGATATAAAGGATGGAACATTTTAATCCAATACATGAAACCTCGTATTTATCTGTGCCGAATGCACCAATATATCGAAAAATCATGCGTTTGTTTTATCATGAATATGAAAAGATGCATTTTCAATTGTACAAAGAAGATGTATTCCGGTTGATTAGGCAGGATAATTTTTTTGCAGACTATACTATGGAGCAGTTAGTGTTGGATTTGGAGGCACTTGTTAAATGGAAAAATCTTACACCGATTCAAGATCCCGGACGAGTTTATACCATTGCTGAGTATAAAAATAAGCAGTATCGATATACTATGTCTGAATATGCCGTAGAGATAGAGCGATTGACAGTCAGATTGGAAAATGTTTTTCTGGAGTCGGGGAATTTATCTACAAATTTTTTCGTTCGAATGGAGAAAAGTCTTGAAGATGCTGAACGAATGGAACATGCAAGTTTGAAAGAGGTTAATGAATGGTGGAGCCTTCTTCAGGAAGATTTTAAGCGGCTCAATCAGAATTACCAGGATTATCTTCGGGATTTTTATTCGGGGAAGACGGATCATTTGATGAAATCTGTTGAATTTGTTATTCACAAAGATAAATTTATAAAATATTTGAATGAGTTTGTCCAAGCACTTCAGCAACATGCAAGGAGAATTGAACAACTTTTGGTGAAGGTTATTCCCGTTGTAGAAAATAGTGTTTTGGAGAAGGTGATACAAAGTGAATTGGATATTCCGCATGCACTTTTGGAAATTCATGGCAATGCGGAGCCTAGTATAAGAGAAAATGTTATCGGTAAATGGAATTCTTTGAAAAACTGGTTTATTGATACGCCAGATCATAATTGCGAATGCAAAAAGGTTTTACAAATTACCAATGATGTCATTCGAAGTATCATTCAAAATGCAGCATTGATTGTTCAAATTCAAAATTGGGGAATCAGTAGAAAAGATGACTATAGAAAATTTTGGGAATTGTTTCTAAAATGTGAGAATCTTGATGAGGCACACAAACTGTCTGCTCATGTTTTTGGAATACAGAAAATACAACACTTTAAGACGAATGAACCTCGGGAGGAGGATATAATTAATAATAGTGTGTATGACGAGGAACCTGCGGAATTCTTGTTAAAACCACATACAAGAAATTATAGGGAGAAAAAGGATAAGAGAGGTTTTGCGGATAAGTCATTAGAGAAATATATGCAGAGGGAATACTACCTGCAACGTGTCAGAAAGCAAAAAGCGATTGTCATGCATTACATAAAAGATAATCGGATTACTTTTTCAGAAATTAATGAAAAAGTTCCGGAAGATGTAAGAATAATATTTTTACAATGGATAACACAGGCGAATATGAATTCCCAAAAGTTGGGAAGAACAGAATATGGACAGGAATATCAGCTTATCCGAAGCGATGGAGATTGCGTGTTACAATGTGAAGATGGTGCATTAATTATGCCGGCATATGTATTGGAGTTTAAGGAACAATGAATGAAGCAAGAACATTATTAGAAAATTTTTGGATTTGTAAAGACTGTGATAAGGAAACTTATTATAAGGTAAAACGAGACATTCCTAATTTTCAGAAATTTATTCGTGAACAATTGGGATGGAAATTGATTCATACAGAGAATCTATTAAAGTTGGAAAAAAAGCCGGCGCATGCACAGAGTTTCATGGGAATAGAAGATTTTACGGATATTAGGGATTACTGTATTTTGTGTGTTGTATTAATGTATCTTGAGGATAAGGAAGAACAGGAGCAATTTCTCTTATCAGAATTGATTGATTATGTTGAAACGCAGCTAAAGACTTATATGGAGATTGACTGGACTTCATTTACGCAGAGGAAATCTTTAGTTCGTGTTATGCAATATATGGAGAGACTACAGATGTTACGTGTATATGAGGGAAGCAGCGAAGCGTTTGGTCGAGAGGAAGGGCAGGAAGTTTTGTATGAAAATACGGGATATTCCAAATATTTTGCAACTAGTTTTACTACTGATATTTCTTCATATGAATCATGGAGAGATTTCGAGAAAATTGACTTTGAGGAATTAAACGAAGACCGCGGAACTCTACGGATTAATCGCGTGTATAGACAATTGGCGGTTTGTCCGGCATATTATTGGGAAGAAAATGAGGACGCAGATGCACTCTATTTAAAAAATCAGCGGCAATGGGTTTCAAAATATTTGAGTGATAATCTGGGTGGAAAATTGGATATCTATAAAAATGCAGCATTTTTAACATTAGAAGCGGATGATTGTTACGGAATGGTACATCCAAGAGATGCTATGCTTCCGGAGACTGTATTGCTTTTATGTGCAAAGCTTCAGAAAAAACTTTATGATGGAAAATTACAGAAGAAAGAGAATGAGTGTATATATCTTTCAAGAAATGAATTTGCTGAAATAGTTTTTGATTGTCGTAATCAATGGAATGATGCATGGAGCAAGGAATTCCGGGAAATGGATGAGAAGAAACTGTTGGAGACAATTCTGGAGTATATGGAGCACTGGATGATGCTTGCATATGATGGAGATGAAATTACAATCTTACCAGCGGTTGGAAGGATGAAGGGCATTTATCCGAAAGATTTTGAGGGAGGTACAAAGAATTGACAAAACGATGGAAAATGAATCGAATAGGATTTGTAAATTTTTGGCTATATGATGAGGAAGATTTTGAATTTGTGGATGGAAAGCTCCTTCTCAGAGGTCAAAATGGTTCCGGTAAGTCAATTACTACACAGAGCTTTATTCCGTTTGTACTGGATGGGGATCGTACACCGAGCCGTTTGGATCCATTTGGTTCAAGTGATCGTAGAATGGAATATTATTTCTTGGGTGAAGAAGGAAAGGACGAGTCTACAGGCTATCTTTTTTTGGAGTTTAGAAAAGAGGATACTGCCGAATACCGAACAATTGGAATTGGACAACGAGCAAAACGCGGAAAGCCAATGGATTTTTGGGGCTTTATTATTTTGGATGGTCGCAGAATTGGTTATAACATATGGTTATATAAGGAAGTTGGAACTACGAGAATTCCCTATGATAAGAGAGAAATGAAGACACAACTCGGAGAGAATAATATCTTTACGGATAGTCAGAGTGAATATAAAAAATATGTCAATCAACATATTTTCGGTTTTCGTAAGGCGGAGCAATATGAGCAGTTTATAAAGTTGCTTGTTAAAGTACGTGCTCCGAAGTTATCCAAAGAGTTTAAACCAACAAAAGTATATGATATTCTCAATGATTCTTTGCAGACACTTACGGACGAAGATTTACGTGTGATGGTTGATGCAATGGAGAAAATGGATGAGATTCAGGATAGTCTGGATATGCTTAAACGTGCATATACGGATGTTAAGGCAATTCGAAATGAATACATACGTTATAATCAGTATATGATTGCAAAAAAAGCGCAGGCTTATCTTGCAAAAAAGAAAGAAGTTGAAACGGATCAGAGTCTGCTGGATACACAGAAACAGAAACGCTTGGATGCAGAGAATGAGCAACAGAACAAAAGTGTCCAATTAGAGGAATTGAAAGAAAGCAGAAAATTGGTTGAGATTGAAAGAGCAGGGCTTTTGGATACGGACTTAGAGGGGGTAGATCGTAAGCTTGAAGAGGCAAGGAAAAACAAACAGGAGTATGAAACCCAAGAAAGAAAATGGGATAAAAAGATAGAGGAAAGCAGAGAACGTATATTTGCTGGAGAAAGAAAACTGAAAGAAGTACAAAATCGTTTGGAATCAAAACAACAGGAATTATTGGATGAAAAGCATGAATTGGAGGAACAACAGGAAATCTTACGGTGGGATCAGCATCAAATGGCAATTAAATTGATTGAATTGGAACAATATGAAGGAACAGATGAGATTGTTAATGGTTTGGATACATATAGAAAACTGATTGAGGAGTGCAAAAAAGCAATTAGGCGGTACGAAGAGATTGTTAGACAGTATGATGAAATCGAAAGCAGATTAGATCAGCTTAGACAACATAGAAGTTTATGTGAGCAAGAATTGGACATTGCACAGGGAAATGTAATCAGTTCGATTGATCAATGGATTGTAAAGCTTTTTAATGCAAAGAAGATTTCCAAACAATGGAATCCGGAAGAGGGATTATTGAATGTAGTCGAAGAGAAAATCAGACAGTATCAATCCGTTGAAGATGCAGGAGTGGTACAGAAATTGCTGCGGACAGATTATGAAAGACAGCGTCAGATACTGACAGATGCAAGAAGTGATAGTGAGTATGAATTAAATCATCAAAACGAGATTTTGATGAAAACAAAGGAGGAATTGCGTCAGCTTCAAAATCAAGAGGAATTGGAGCCGGAGAGAGAGGAAAGTACAAGGCAAACACGAGCTGCTTTGCAGGAAGCAGGCATTATAGCGATTCCGTTTTACAAAACTGTGGAGTTTGCAGAGAAACTGAATTCCGTTGCATGTGCAAGGTTAGAGGCGCAGTTGCAGAAAATGGGAATTATGGATGCTTTAATAGTTTCTCAACAAGATTTTGAGAAAATTCAGAGGGCATGTCCACAATTTTTGGATACGGTTTTATATGTAGAGAAAAAAGGAAATTCGCATTTTTCGGGGTTGGTAGTAAGTGAAGCGTTAGGAAATGGACACCGGGAAATGGTTGAACGTATATTAAGTAATATTTTTGAAAAGAAGGGTTGTGGACAAGGCATCTTTCTTGGAGAGGATGGAAGTTTCCGTCAAGGTATTTTAGCCGGAAGGGCAGATAAGACAGGTGAAGCGGAGTTTGTCGGTCTGCTTGCAAGAAAGAAACGAAAAGAAGAAAAGCTTCGGTTGTTACAGGAAAAGCTTCGGGAATATAGGAAAAATGTGGAAGATATCAATGAAGAGCTTGATAAGATTAAGCAGTGCCTTGTTACTTTGCAGGAGGAGTATCAGGATTTGCCAGGATTTGCTGCTATTAATGATGCATTAGCAAAAGAGAAAGATTGTAATTTGGCATTGCAGAGAATATATGAACAGTATAATCAGGAGGAAATAAAGGAACGGAATTTTGCTCAGCAGAAAAATGAACAATATCAGATAATGTTGAAACAGTGTAAAAGATTTCCATACGCACGGACGGGAGAATCTTATGATGAGGTAGGAGATGCACTCGAAGAGTATAAGCGAATCTGGCAGGATGTACGGGGGAGCATAGTGCAGCTTGGAACAGAACGTATGAGTTGCGGACATACTGAGGAACAGATAGCCATGGCAGAACAGGCGATGGATGATGCTTTTGTAGAGAAACGAAACTGTAGTACTCATGTAAAAGTATGCAATGTTCAGATCCAGCAGTTTGAGGATTATCTTAACAGACCAGAAAATATTGAGAGAGCAAATAGGTTAAAAGAGCTGAATACGGAGCTTGAACGTTTGAATAAAGAGTATGATGATGTAAAAGAGGATTTGGCTCATTTGGATGAAAGAATTCGAGGGTTGCTCGAATTGGAACCGAAGCAGACGGAAAAACTTAAACAGGCAGTCGCAGAAGAAACTTTTCTTAGGAAGTATTTTGAGGAGGAACTTTCTCTGAAACTTGTTGTTGAGCAAGGAAACCGTACACTTTTCGAATGTGCTAAAGAAGCAGTGGGTGTCATTCGGGAAAATGATAAAAACAGAGAATCTTCGGATATGTTGAATGCGTTATATCAAGTATATCAGAAGCATAATGGAAGTTTAACAAACTATGGTACATCTTTGGAAGAGTGCTTTGGAACAGTAGATGACACATCAATAGAAACAGAGATGACCAATATGCTCCGAAAGCGTGTACAAGTTGTATCGATCTGGAATGGAAAAAAGGTTTATTTGGAGGAATTTTATGGAATCTTAAAATCAGCAATTGAAGAAACGGAATTGCTGATTCAGAAAAAAGACCGTGAATTGTTTGAGGATATTTTATCTCAGACTATCAGTCAACAGTTAACAGATCGAATTGAAGAGAGCAGAAAATGGGTTTGGGATATGTCAAAGCTTATGAAAGAGATGGATACTTCTATGGGGTTAAGTTTTTCGTTGGAATGGAAGCCTCGCAAAGCAGAGAATGATACAGAGCTCGATACAGTTGAGCTGGAACAGATTTTACTCCGGGATCGATCACTTCTCACGATGGAGGATATTGAGAAGGTTGCAGCGCATTTTCGAAGTAAAATTCATACAGAAAAACAAAAACTTGAGGAAAATGGCAGTGTGATTAATTATATGGATATGGTAAGAGACGCATTGGATTATCGTAAGTGGTTTGGATTCCAAATGTATTTCCGACATGGAGAGGAAGCGAGAAGGCCATTGACGAATGCGGCTTTTAATCGATTTAGTGGTGGTGAAAAGGCAATGGCGATGTATGTTCCGCTGTTTGCAGCAGTCAACGCGCAGTATCAAAAAGCCGAAAACAAAGATCATCCTCGTTTGATTGCGTTGGATGAAGCTTTTGCAGGAGTGGATGATAAAAATATCAGTAGTATGTTTGAGCTTGTTCATAAGCTGGATTTTGATTATATTATGAATTCACAGGCATTATGGGGATGTTTTGAAACTGTAAAGGGACTTAGGATTGCTGAATTGCAAAGACCACAGAATTCTCAAACTGTTTCCGTAATTCGTTATACATGGAATGGACATGAAAGGATACTGGATGAGCAATAATACAGAGTGTGCAAACTATTTTAAGAGTAAGAAAGAATATCATAGGTGTATGGAGGCATGTCGAGAAAAATGGAAATCCCTCGGGAGAGTAGGTGGAAGTATCACATTAAGTAATACAAATGACGAAGAACGTCGAGCGATAGGGGGAATTCTTGGAAAAAATTTTCAGGATAAGGATATCCACTTTGATTTTAACAAATTTGAACAGGGATTGCAGAAGACGTGCTTTGCTCCGATAGATATGAAAAAAGTATTGGAAGCATATTTTGATGAACCTATGTATACCAATCAGGGAGAGAAAAAGGCGCAGGAGGAACAGAAAAGAGCTTTTTTTCAAGGGCTATCTGATAATTTGATTCATAGCATAGATGGTGAGCCAGCCGCAATTTTATGGGTTCAAGGGATGCTTTCAGATAAAAAATATGGCTATCAGCAGTTGGTGAGGGAATATAAAAAAGACAGCCATCAAGCAGCAATATTAGCAAAAAATGTGGGAAATGCACTCGTGCAATTGGAGAATACAAAGGAGAGTGATGTCGAGTCACCATTATCGATATTTGCTGCAAAGATATCTGGAAATCCGCATTACTTTGATCGTGGTTCTACTCCTGGACAACTTTTACAACACGCAATTTGTTTTTGGAAAAAATCGGAATTACCTAAGAACGCACATCAGTGGCGTGAATTGTTGTTCAAAGTGGGAATTGTACCCGATAATGTTTCTTCGATTTTGCATGCATATGGGTTGCATCTTCAGACTAAGGAAGGTTGGCATCCGGCATATGAGGCATTTTGCAGACTACATGAACCCTATGTTATTACTATGGAAAATCTAAAAGGAATTATCGGAGCCATGACAGAGGGGGATGAGGTGTATGTAGTTGAGAATGAGATGGTTTTTTGCTATCTGTTGGAACATGCAGAGGAGGAGATAAAGAAAAGACCTGTCAGTGTAAATATACCTAATAATAAAAATTTGACATTACTTTGTACATCCGGACAATTTCGTACGGTAGCACTGGAACTGGTGCCACTCATTCTTAACAGTGGATCTGAAATTTATTATAGTGGGGATATTGATCCGGATGGAATAAGAATAGCAGATCGATTATGGCAGAAGTTTGGAAATGGAATTCATATATGGCGTATGTCACCGGAAGATTATGATATAAGCATTTCGAAAGAGTACATTGATAATAACGGATTAGTAAAATTGGAGAATATCCAGCATCCGTTGTTGAAAAAGACCGCAGAAAATGTGAAAGAAAAAAAGCGAGCAGCTTATCAAGAGAATCTGTTGAAAGAATTACTTGATGATATTTGGCATAGTTTTAAGTAAGGGTCTTAATTTTGTATGAACATGACTGGATTACGAGGAAATAGCATATTGATAAGACAATAATGCTTATTGGTATCAAACCGGCATCACAACACCCTAAATTCGTATCACAGAATGCAATATTGGCATAATTTCCAATTTACATCTTTTTTCGCCCATGTTATATTAGTACATAGGTGAACGGAAAATAGCGGATTATCGTGATATGAATTTGCAACATTTTCCTCGGAAAAAGTAAAAATAATAGGTAAAATACCCATAAAATGAGTCACAAAATGGCAAAAACCGTAACATATAAGTTTCTAAATGCGACCAAATCAGACCGTGAGGGTGGTAGAACAGTAGGTTCTGGTCGTGTTGCTACAATCATCGAGTAATTAAATACTGTTTGAGTATTAAATGAATTCATGGGCTCAACCCTTTGGTGACAAAGGGTTGAGCCTTTTTATGACTCGAGTGACAGGGGGGCTTGGAGTGTAAATTGCGATATTTTTGAAATGCATACACCGAATACCATTTGTTGAAAAAGGTGCAATAGTGGTATAATTCTATTGTCAAACAAACAACAGACGTAATTAAATAAACACCGGGAGGATTCTATTATGGAAAGAGTAGCAAAATTTTTAAAAGAAGCAGAAACATATTATTTAGCAACAGTCGAGGGTGACCAGCCAAGGGTAAGACCTTTTGGTACTGCTCATATCTTTGAAGGAAAGCTGTATATTCAGACCGGAAAGGTAAAAGATGTGTCAAAGCAGATTCACGCAAATCCCAAAGTAGAAATATGTGCATTCAAGAATGGAGAGTGGATCCGCGTAGCCGGAGAGCTTGTAGAGGATGACCGCAGAGAAGCCAGACAGTCTATGTTGGATGCGTATCCGTCGTTGCAGAAGATGTATGCAGCGGATGACGGTAATACAGAGGTATTTTATTTTAAGAATGCGACGGCTACATTTTCATCATTTACGCGAGAACCGGAAGTAGTGAAATTCTAGTGTCGGAAGTAGTGGAATTCTGAGTTTTAATCGCAACAGGGGGATATGGATGTTTGCCAAAAGTATGAAATTACTCGCAGCACTTTTTCTGGTGCTGACGATAGTATTTGCAATTTTATATCGGTATATTCCGGGTGGGGCAATGTTAAGTCTGGCGATCACCTTCGGTACCATCGCCTATCACTTTTGGATGCGTCTGGCGGTCGGTTATGCAGTCAACGGAATATGTCATAATCAGGTAGACTATAATAAATGGTGGTTTCGGGAAAAACCATTTGAAAAGCGGCTGTATAAATGGTTAAAGGTAAAAAAGTGGAAAGATAAAATGCCTTCATTTACGCCGGAGACATGGGATCCAAGGACACATACATGGGAAGAAATTGCTGGAGCAATGTGCCAGTCGGAGGTGGTACATTCCATCATAGTGATATTAAGCTTTGTGCCGATAGCGGCAACCTTTATATGGGGGGACTTTTGGGTATTCTTCATTACATCGGTTCTATCTGCGGGTGTGGACAGCATGTTTGTGATCATGCAGCGGTATAATCGACCGAGGGTACTGAGACTGATCAAACGCCGGCATGACTGAATTACGGAATATTCAGATGGATTTTATGTAATATAATAAAGAATAGCAGAACAGCGGGCTCGTTCCTTTGGTGACAAAGGGATGGGCTTTTTCATTCCTACCCTTTGGGGTAGTTTACAACCATTATAAAACCTTTTATGATACATACAGATAAACAGAGACGTTGGGTAAGGGGGGAATATGAAGAATCGGGATAATGAGTTTTTTATCGAAGAAAAGCTGGATGAACTGGTGCAGGAGGGGAATAAGGATGCCTTAAAGGATCAGTTGAGCCGGATATTGGCATCTCCATGCTGCCTGAACGGATTTAAACACTGCAAAAAGTATTTGCAGGCATTCACAGAGGAGGAAATTGTTCAGACCCCTTATCTGGCAACGGCGGCTTCCGTCATCAGTGCCATTTATGGAGATCTGGAACGGGCAGAACAGTATGCCGCCTGTGTAGAAAGCGAACCGGTTATGAAGCTTCATCTGGATGTGATGATTCCGGGAACGGATAACGAAAGGATGATGCGGGCATTAGAGAAGCTGGCAGCATTACATCGGACACAGGGGTTTTTGCCGAATCTGCCGTTGGCGGCAGGAAGACTGACGCTTATAAATGGATTTCGTGATTTTACGTTGTATGGCAGCTGGGTCCGGGAGAATAAGGAACCATTAAAACAGTACATGCGGCAGTTCTATGGTGACAGTGCGGTTGGCATGGCGGAGATCGCATATGCAGAGGTTTGTTATCAGAGAGACGAGTGCTTCGAGGCAATCACGACACTGGTTGGATCGATTCCGTTTATCGAAAAAGAGGGTGAGATCGCAGTGCTGTTTATTGCATTGAGTCTGCAGATGAAGATTATGATTGCAACCGGACAGATCGCTGTTGTCTATCCGATGTTGGATAAGATCTATCAGCGGTTGTATGCAGGAAAAAGTCGGTGGTTGTTAGAGAATTACGGTGCGATGAAGGTACATGGACTTATGTATGACGGGGATGTTCGTACCGTATCAGAGTGGATGGAGCAGGAAGCACCCAATGAACTGGGAGAGCTTTGCATGCTGGATACCTATAAGTACATGATCAAGATGCGGGCATACATACTGGAGGAGAGGTATCTTGCGATGCTATCCCTGGCTGAGTATCTGAGAGAACCGTTAAGAAAAGGTGGACGTACGATGGATCTGTGTGAAATGGATCTGCTGTGTGCGATTAGTTACTTTCTGGACGGAAAGCCGGAGGAGGCGTATAGCATATTAGACAGGATTCTGCCGGTGATTCGGGAACGGAGATATGACCGACTGGTGGCAGATGAAGGTGAAAAGGTCTACTTCCTGCTTCGAAATTATAAGAAGGAACGGCAAAAGGAGGACGAGTACCTGAATCGGTTGATTCAGCTATCAAAGAAAATGGCACTGCTGTATCCGGATTACCTGCGAAAGGCAAAGGAGGATTATCCGCCGTTAACGGAAACCGAGAAGGAGATTCTGTATCTAATCGCGGACGAACGGTCCAATGCAGAGATTGCAGACTTTATGGATATTAGTATTAATACAGTGAAATTTCATACGAAGAACATATATACCAAGCTGAATGTAAAGACCAGACAGCAGGCAGTTCGGGTAGCAAAGGATAACAGATTGATTTCAGTACGATAGAGAGGGAGACAGATGGGAAAGCTGCAGATAGGGTGTTTCATTATCACAGTCTTTATTATGATTCTATACTTTTCGGTAAAGAGAATTTCAACCAGATCACATAAAGTATATTCTGCTTTGCTGATAGTATCCGTTTTATATCTGATATTTGATCGTGTTACCGTGTATACCGTCAATCATATCGAGACAGTTCCGGCTTTGTGGAATCAGATCATGCACAGATGCTTTCTTGTAAGTCTGGTAGCATGCATTTATCTGATATACAGATATGTATTGCTTATGATCTTTCGGGAACGTCCGACACGGAGAGGCTCCTTCGTGCTTCTGATCCTGTCGATCATAGCGGCGGGCGGACTTCCTTTGTATTATCGGATAACTGAAAAAGGGAATTATTCCTATGGACCGGCAGCGTATGTTACCTATGTTACTGTAGCGGTATACACAGGGATGCTGATGTATTCACTTATAAGAAACTATAAGGAAATGGAGAAAAAGAAGCGGGAGATCATCCTGCTTACCGTGATCTTTCAGGTCGCAGTATCGATTTATCAGGCAGTCTTCCCGTTATCCCTGATTTCCTGTCTGGGAATTACTCTGGTAAATCTTGGATTTTTCCTGACCGTGGAAAGTCCCGATGTTCATCTGATCGAACAATTGAAGGAAGAAAAGGAACTGGCAGACGGGGCCAATCGGGCAAAGTCTACATTCTTAGCCAGTATGTCTCATGAGATACGAACGCCGATCCATGCAGTCATGGGAATGAGCGAGATGATTTTACGGGAAAGCAAAGAGGAGGAAACCTTATCCTATGTCGGGGACATCCATTCGGCAGCAGGATCGCTGCTGAACATTGTAAATGACATTCTGGACTTCTCAAAGATCGAGTCCGGAAGAATGGAGATCCTGCCGGTATCCTATCAGCTTTCCAGCCTGATCCATGATATATATCTTCTGATTGCAGATCGAGCGGAGAAAAAAGGCCTGATGCTTCAGATTCATGTAGACGAGGCGCTTCCTTCAACCTTATACGGGGATGATATCCGGTTAAAGCAGATAGTAATCAATCTGTTAACCAATGCGGTGAAATATACAGAAAGCGGAAGCGTTACATTGAATATTACGGGAACTGTACAGAATGAGACCTGCGAGCTGTTGGTTCAGGTAAAGGATACCGGTATCGGAATCCGGGAGGAAGATATACGGAAGCTGTTTCAGGTATTTGAACGGATCGAGGAAAAAAGAAACCGTACTATAGAAGGAACCGGGCTTGGAATCAATATTACACAACAGCTCCTCACTCTCATGGGTTCAACGCTTCAGGTGGAGAGTGTATACGGAGAGGGCTCTTGTTTCTCCTTTCGTTTGAAACAGAAGGTGATACAAGGGGAGCCAATCGGCAATCTGGAGGAGCGTCTGCAGAATGAAAAACGACAGGAAGTACATCGGGCAGGCTTTCGTGCCCCGGATGTGCATGTGCTGGTGACCGATGATATCGAAATGAATCGAAGAGTGTTCCGGGGACTTTTGAAACAAACAGAGATCCGGGTGGCAGAAGCTGCCAGCGGACAGGAGAGTCTGACAAAGGCACGGGAAGAGAAGTATGATCTGATTTTCATGGACAATATGATGCCGGATATGGATGGAATCGAGACCATGCAGCGGTTAAAAGCGGATGTACGGGGGAAAAATACAAAGACACCGATTATCATGTTAACGGCCAATGCGATAGCAGGTGCGAAGGAAGAGTATGAGCGGGCAGGCTTTGACGGTTATCTGTCAAAACCGATAGATCCAAAGAAGCTGGAGGCGATGATCTGTCGATTTTTGAGTGAAGATCGGATTCTGGGATTTGGAGAAGACGAGGCTGTAAAAGCAGAGCCAACGGGCAGACTACTTCCTGAGCTGAACGGTATTCGATGGGAATATGCGAGACTTTACATTCCCGATGATGAGATGCTGTGGGAGCTGTTAAAGGGGTTCCGGCAGACACTGGCGGAGCGGATACAGGAGTGGAACAGAGATATATCGGAAGGAACAAATGCGGTATATGATGTCGGAACCGATATGGATCTGGCGACTATTCGTATCGAGGCGCATGCCCTAAAGAGTCTGGCAGCTTCCGTCGGCGCTATGACGATCTTCGGGCTGGCAAGAGTGACAGAACTGGCGGCGCGAGAGAACGATGTCGGAAAGGTAAAACAGGTTCTGCCGCTGCTGATCGAAGAGATGAAGCAGATGGAGACAGAACTGGCGGTACAGTTTCCGGAAGAGGAACGGCTACTTTGCGAAGACAGGGAGCAGCTTCTGCTTCTGGTGCGGCTGCTGGTAGATGCCATGCGAAGTCTGGACTTTGATGAAGCGGACAGACTGGAGGAGAAACTGGGTAGCTATCGCTATCCGGAGCAGATACAAGAGCCGGTGAATCGGATACAGAAAGCTGTCCGGCATCTGGATGATCGGACGGCGGTAGAGATCGGAACAAGACTAATACAGGTGATAGAGGAGGATATATATGAAACGGGTACTGTTTATTGCTGAAATGAATGAGATAACAAAGAGCCTGAATGAAGCCATGCTGCCATACTTTCAGGTGCAGCTATGCGTGGCAGATCAGAGTTTTACCGGAAAACTGGTGCAGATCTTTGAACCGGACATTATACTGATCTTTTTAAATGGACTGAGTTATGCAGATGTAAAAGGATTGAAAGCCGTTCTGAAGGCAAATAGGGAGATACCGGCTGTGGTTGTCGGCAGTAAGTATGAGTTCCGGGAGTATGATCTGGAAGCAGATGCCGGACAGATTCACAAGCTGACACGTCCGGTTGGAAATCAGGAGATTATCCGGACTCTTTGCGATGGAGTGGGAATCGATTATACGGATTACGAGAATACGATACTGAAAAAAGAAGACAGAAGAAAGCATATATTATTCGTAGATGATAATCCACTTCTTCTGCGTAGTATGAAGGCACTGGTGAGTGACCGATATCGGGTGTCCATTGCAGTTTCAGGTGCCCAGGCATTTGAGGTTTTGCAGAAGGACTGTCCGGATCTGATCTTTTTAGACTATGAGATGCCGGTGATAAATGGGAAAATGCTCCTGCGTGCGATCCGTGCAAATCGGCAGTTTGCCGGTTTACCTGTTATATTCCTGTCTGCGGTTGCGGATCGGGAGTACATTCAGGAACTTTTGGAGCTAAAGCCGGAGGGATATGTTTTAAAGCCTGCCAGACAGGAATGTATCATGGAGATGATTGAGAAATATGTCGGCTAGGCAGGGCTATATGAAAGAGAAAAAGAAATCGACAAAGCCGGATTTTGGTGATACAATCCGTTTGTGTCAGGATCCTTAGGAGGGACCGCGATTCTGCAGTATTTGGAGACAACGGCCGATAAACATGGGCATAAACGAGCAGACTATATATGGGAGATAATATATAAGGAGGAATTTATAGAATGTGTACAGCAGCAACCTATCAGTCAAAGGACTTTTATATGGGGCGAACTCTGGACTATGAATTTTCTTATGGAGAAACGATCACGATTACGCCCAGAGAATATCCACTGGTATTCCGATATGATGGCAGGAGAGATCACCATTATGCAATTATAGGCATGGCGCACGTTGCGGATGACTATCCGCTTTATTATGATGCGGTGAATGAAAAGGGGCTTGGCATGGCAGGTCTGAATTTCGTAGGAAATGCGGTTTATGCAGAACCGGTAGAAGGTCGCAGAAATGTGGCGCAGTACGAGTTTATCCCATGGATACTCAGTCAGTGTCAGAGTCTGGAAGAGGCAAAGCAACTGTTAAAGGAGATGAATCTGACCGGAATACCATTCAGTACACAGCTTCCGACAGCACAGCTTCATTGGATCATCGCGGATGCGAGTGGAGCTGTCACAGTAGAATCGGTGGCAGACGGACTGAAGATTTATGAGAATCCGATCGGAGTTTTAACGAACAATCCACCGTTTGATCAGCAGATGTTTGGGCTGAATAATTATATGCATTTATCTCCGAAACAGCCCGAGAATCACTTTTCGGATCAAGTGCAGTTAACCGCCTATAGCCGGGGAATGGGTGCTTTGGGGCTGCCGGGGGATCTCTCCTCTGCATCCCGGTTTGTACGGGTTGCATTTGTAAAGTCTCATGCGGCATCCGGAGAAGGGGAGGCAGACAGTGTAGGACAGTTCTTTCATATTTTGAACGCGGTTGATCAGCAGCGTGGCTGCTGTGAGGTGGCAGAGGGAAAGTATGAGATCACGATCTATACCTCCTGTTGGAATGCACAGAAAGGGATCTACTATTACACCACCTACACGAATCATCAGATCACAGCTGTAGATATGCATAAGGAGGAACTGGATAGCAGAGTACTGATCAGCTATCCGATGCTGCAGGCGGAGCAGATCTGTTACCAGAATAGGTAGATTTTATAAGCCGTTTCGAAATGAAATCTGGACAAATCTCAGCAGGTTGAATGATCCGGTAGTCTATACACCATATGAGGGTTCGTGATTACTTTTTATTTAGGGAGGCGATATATGCCAGATCATTCGGATCGGCGACATCGTCTCTTTTTTGCGTGACATGCAGTGGCTGTCGATTGAAGTAGGGATCCGTGCATAAAATACAGCACTCTGAACGCATACTAAGTTCAAAAAGGAAGGGAGAATATGAAGATGGCAGAAACAGATACAATTAAACTGCTACGGGAATGTGATGCCGGGATTAAGATGGGAGTCTCTTCCATCAATGAGGTGCTGGAATATGTAGATGATGACACCTTTCGGAAGTTGCTCACTCAGTGCAGAGACAAGCATGAGAAGCTGAAGGATGAGATCCAGAAAGAACTGCGTGCATGCCATGATGAAGGGAAGGATCCGAATCCGATTGCCAAAAGTATGTCCTGGGTAAAGACGAATGCGAAGCTGGTCATGAATGAATCCGATCAGACGATAGCAGATCTGATGACGGATGGTTGTAATATGGGAGTGAAGTCCCTGCATAAATATCTGAATCAATATGAGGCAGCCGATAACAGAACAAAGGATATTGCAAAGCGGCTGATCAATTTGGAGGAGCAGCTTATAGTAGATATCCGGTCATTTCTGTAGTTGTATCCCTGCTTACAATGTATGTAGGCAGGGGATACTTCATGTCAGGGTTTTACATCTGCGTAAATGGTTTACAGACGATGGGATCGAATAGTATAATAAAAGCAGTTTTGATATACAAGGAGAACCGAAAGCTATGGGTAAAGACATCAAGCAGGATCCCGGTCTTCAAGGAAATGAAAAAATAGAAGCAGCCATTGCGGGGCTACAGCAGGAACCATCTGAGGAAGCTCTGGCACATACATTGACCGTGATTCGAAGAAGAATGAAAGAACAGGGACAGTTCATTCTGGCAATCGAACCACCCGGAGCAGATGGACAGATCCATCTGCAGACAGCACAGACATCGGACGGTACTGTGTGGTGGGTGGCGTTTACCGGCTTTGAAGAAGAACTAAAGGGTGCCGATAGCGTAAAGTCCACTTTTCTGGTGAATATAGATCAGCTATTTGCATCAGCACTTCAGGTGCCGGAGATAAACGGCGTAATCCTGAATCCGTGGAACCGAACTCTAATGATGGATAAAAAATTAATTGGGATTCTTTGTGGCATATAACAGGGGGAACGGAAATGAAACTATTACATACATCGGATTGGCATCTGGGTATGGCAGCAGGCCAGATGTCGTTTCTGGAGGATCAAAGGGACTTCTTCGATCAGCTATATTCCATTATACAAAGAGAACAGGTGACGGCGGTGCTGTGTGCGGGCGATGTTTATGACAGCAGTGTATCAAATGCAGATGCCATCGAGCTGTATAATCATGTCATGACCAGACTGTGTATGGATCTGCATGTGACCTGTATCGTGATTGCCGGAAACCATGACGGTGCGGAGCGGCTGGCATCCTGTAGTGAACTGTTAAAGCGGGCAGGACTGTTCATTTCCGGCAGGCTTTCGCGTGGGATCCGGCCGGTATCCTTTGAGGATGTTGATGTCTACCCGATACCGTTCTTTCATAAGGATGAGGTGGTGGCACTGTATCCGGAACGGCAGGAGGAGATTCATTCAGAGGAGGATGCGATGCGGATCGTGTGCGAGGATATCCGTACCCATATGGATACCGGAAAGCGGAATATAGTCATGGCACATGCCTTTGTAGTAGGAGCAGCATTGTCCGATTCCGATCGCTCTGCCAGAGTCGGACAGGCAACAGCGATCTCAAAAGACGTATTTGCCGGCTTTGATTATGTGGCATTGGGACACATTCATAAACCGCAGAGCATTACGGAACAGATCCGGTACTCCGGAACACCGTTAAAATATTCCTTCGGTGCGGAGGAAACACAGGAAAAGAGTGTGACGATCTTGGATACGGCTACGATGCAGCAGACGATCATCCCGATCCGGCCGAAGCATGATCGAAGGAGTGTAATCGGAGCCTACGACGATGTGGTACAGCGAGAGGATATTCGTAATGATTATCTGAAGTTAACGATTACAGACCGTTATGCAACCTTGGATCTGATCCGGGAACTTCAGACGATCTTTCCGTATCTGCTGGAGATCAATGGAAAAGATGCGGAGCTGGTGACTGCCGGTGGCGGAATCACCATGGAAGAACTGGGGAAGCTGGATGAGCAGGATATCATGAAAAAATATATGAGAGAAACCTTTGCAGAGGAGCCGACAGCCGAACAGATACAGCTATTTGAGGCGGCGATGCGTGCGATCGAGGAGGAGGTGAAGAAGCAGTGAGACCGATATTATTGGAATTTCAGTGCTTTGGTCCCTATATGGAGCCGCAGTCCATAGACTTCGAGCGGCTGGAGAAGAACGGGATTCTCCTGATCAGCGGAGATACCGGCGTCGGAAAAACGACGATTCTGGATGGCATCTGCTGTGCACTATACGGTGAAGCCAGCGGTGGCAGGGCGAAGGATGGCGGTCGCGGAGAGTTTGCCGCCATGCGTTGCAAGCTGGCAGGAAGCACAGATATCACAAAGCTGGCATATGTATTTGAAGCTGGGGGAAACCGCTATCGCTTCGAACGGTCGATCCGGGTGCCGAGGAAGAACCTGATCGAAGAGCAGGACTGTAAGATATGGAAGGATGGCGGCTATGTGCCACTTCTGGCAAATCCGAAGAAGAATGCGGTCAATGAACAGGCAGAGCAGATTCTGGGACTGACCTGCGATCAGTTTCGACAGGTAATCATGCTTCCTCAGGGAAAGTTCGAGCAGCTTCTGGTATCAGATTCAGCCAACAAGCAGGCGATACTGGAAAGTCTTTTTCAGGCGGAACGGTGGAAGGCCATTACCGACCGGGTGTATGAGGCGGCAAATGAACAGAGCCGGGAACTGCACCGGAGAGAGGAAATGATACGATTCCGGCTGGAGCAGCAGGGCTGTGATACGGTAGAAACATTGGATGAGCAGATTCAACAGCGGACACAGCGGCTGGATCGGCTGCAGCAGGAACGCGTACAGGTGGAGACTGCTTATCGGGAAAAAGAGGAGAGTTATCAGGCCGGGCTGGCAGTTGTTGAAAAGTATCGACAGTTGGAACGGTATCAGGAGCAGATCGAAAAGCTGGAGGCACAGGCGGATTGGATCGCCGGCGAAAAGCAGCGGCTTCAGCAGATGCGGGAGGCAGATAGTCTTCGGGAGGACTATCAGAATCGGAAAGACGCAGAGAAAAAGCGAGATCAGCTACAGGCCGAAAAGAACGAAAAGGAAGCAGATCAGAGGCGGGCCGAGCAGGAGCTTTTGAAGGTTCAGAAGCAGTGGGAGGTTCATGAGCAGCAGGCAGAGACTATGGCCGGGCTCACAGAAGAACTGTCCGTCTGCCGGTCGCGGAGAGACAGCTATCAGCGGTTAGAGGAGCGGCAGCAGGTACTTTGGGAACAGGAAACCATTACAAAACGACTGGAAGCAGAGCATCAGAAAAAAGAAGCTGCCTATCAGAAGAATGTGGAGAGTTATAATCTGGCATATACAGCAGCCGGTGAAGCGGCAGCAGCATTTACGGGAGCACAGAAGCGATATCTGCAGGGAATCGGTGTGGTACTGGCAGAGAAACTGGAGGAGGGCGTTCCTTGTCCGGTATGTGGCAGTACAAGCCATCCGAAGCCGGCAACCGGTGAAGGGGCATCTGTGACAGAGATGGAGCTGGAGGCACTGGAGGCGAAGAAGGATCAGGCAGAGGCGAAGGAGCGGCAGTTAAGAAAGCAGCTACAGGAGCAGGAATGTCTGCAAAGAGAAGCAAAGGAACAGTGTGAGGAACAGAGACGCAGGCTGGAAAAGGTACAGGCGGAATATGATGAACTGAAGAAGCAGAGGCTGGCAGACATTCAGACACTGGAGGAACTGGATGCCAGAATCCGTCTGCTTAAAAAGCAACAGGAAGATTATGAACAGGAACAGCAGGAGCTGCAGCGGCAGGAACAGCAGGCCAGAGAACGGAGAGATACCGTTGTAGGGGTATTAACAACTATAGTACAGCAGTATCAGGAACAACAGCTCCGATATGAACAGATAGAGCAGCGTTGGCAGCAGGCCCTTGGGCAGTCGGCGTTCCGGGAGGAAGAAGCGTTTCGAAGCTGCCTGATGGATCGGGAGGAGCAGGAGAAGGTCGTACAGGAGATTACACGTTATCAGACGGAACTGCGGACGACTCAACAGGCGTATGAGGAACAGAAGCGATCCTTGGAGCAGATACAGAAGCCGGATATACAGGAGGAGAAAAGGACGCTGGATCAGATGAAACTGCACCTGGAGGCAATGCAGAGACAGCAGACGATTGAAGAGCAGGAGCAGAAGAAGGCGCAAACAGAAGCAGAGGAGCTTCGAAGGCAGGAGGCAGCCTGCATAAAAGAGCGGCAGCTCGCAGAAGCCAATCTGGTGTTTGCAAAGCGGTTAAGGGGCGATACCGGAATCGGACTCCAGAGATATGTACTGGGAGTTATGCTGAGCTATATTACGGTAGAGGCAAATCGGCTGCTTCGGCTGGTTCATGGCGGTCGATATCAGCTTTACCGTATGGATGAAACAGCAGGAACCGCACATAAAAAAGGACTGGAACTGGGTGTATATGACAGCAGGACAAATGAAAGACGAAGCGTGAATACTCTGTCGGGAGGCGAACGGTTTCTGGCATCGCTGTGTCTGGCGATCGGTTTGACAACGGTGGTGCAGGCACAGGGAAGCCATCGGCTGGGAGCCATGTTTATCGACGAAGGATTTGGCACTCTGGACGAAGAGTCTATCCGGGATGCACTGGAGGTACTGCAGCATGTTCAGCAGAATCAGGGACTGGTAGTCTTAATCTCGCACCACGAGCGACTGAAGGAGACGATTCTGAATCGTCTGGAGGTTCGTGCGGGAAAGACCGGAAGCCGAGTGTTGATTCTGTCATAAGAACCCTCTATAATAAACGCAGGAAAACAAATGGGAAGGAAGATGCTTGTGGCACAAAAGAAGGTTACGATTCAACAGATAGCAGATATGGCGGGAGTCTCCATCGCGACAGTTTCGCATGTGATCAATCGCACACGGTATGTGCGCCCGGAGTTGGTTGAACGGATCGAACAGATAATAGAAGAAACCGGGTATTCAGAGAAGTTGAAGGGAAAGGAACGTAAACTGCGTGCAGGGCGTTCCTCCATAATCGTTGCCATCTTCCCGAATATCAGTAGCAGTATGTACCGAGATATGATAACAGAGCTGCGCGGGCAGATCATCGATCAGGGGTATCAGTTCTATGTTACGATCACCGGAGGCGATAAAGAGGAAGAAAGCCGGGTTCTGGAGAGTCTGATCGCAGAACGTAAGGTAGCCGGGATCCTGCTGGCACCGGTCAGTGACTCGCCACACGACTATAAGCAGCTGATTGATTCCGGGATTCCGTTTGTGTGTGTCGAGCGGAATCTGTTGGGGAATGGAATTGATGCAGTAGAGTTTCGGGATCGTGAGGGTATTTATAACGGAACAGAATACTTATTGAAAAGCGGACATCGAAATATATTATTCCTCCGTGAGGCTTCTCAGAGCACAACGCGAGAGGAACGAACCAAAGGTTTCCTGCAGGCAATCGAACATCACAATATTAACGTAAACGATGCGAATATCGAGGATGTCCCTGTGAAAAATGAAGACCGAAGCCGGATCGTGATCCAGCGGGCACTGAATCGGATTATGCCGACCGCCGTGATGGCGAGCGGAAACCGGCTGACCTTATATCTGATGAAAACGATCCGGGATATGGGTATGAAATACCCGGATGAGATCTCGATCGTCGGATTTGGAGATGATGGCTGGAATGAACTGACCTATCCGCCGCTTACGGTTCTGAAGCGGGATGTAAAGGGGCTGTGCCGACAGGCAACAGCGATCCTGTTTGAAAAGATAAATGTGGGAAAGGCAATTACGGAGAATGGATATGCAGATATTGAACTGATTATCCGCCAGTCCACTAAGATGCTGGAAAACGGACCATACGGGGAAACTGCGGTATCACCGGATAGCATTATCCTGAGTGCAGAGGAAAAGCAACAGCTTCGAAACGGACATTATCAGGTGGCTATATCCTTCCATTATACCGGAACCGCATGGGCGGAACTGCATGAAAAAGGTGTCCGGGATGAGCTTGGGCGTTATGGCATCGATGTGGTGTCGGTCATGGATGCACACTTTGACCCCGGATTGCAGAATACACAGCTTGACAGTCTGCGGATCCAGAAGCCGGATGCAGTGATAGCGGTGCCGACGGATGATAAGGAAACGGCTGAAAAGTTCCAGGCATTATCGAAGGTTTCGAAGCTGGTATTCCTAAGTAATGTGCCGGAGCATCTGAGCAAGAACAGCTATGTATCCTGTGTATCCGTAAATGAATGGGAAAATGGAACCAACACCGGACGGATGATGGGAGAGTATCTGAAAGGCAGAAAGGATGCAAAGGTAGGATTTATCGTTCATGGGGCGATGTTTACAGCAACCAGATCCAGAGATCTGGCAGCAAAAAAAGTATTACAGGATAATTATCCGAATGTAGAGATCGTGACAGCCAAGAGCTTTGTGCAGATTGAAAATACCTATCAGGTATGTAAGGAGATGATCGAAACCTATCCTTCAATCGAGGCCTTATATATCAGCTGGGATCAGCCGGCATTGCTGGCGATTCGGGCATTGAAGGAGTTGGGAAGACCGGATATTGCAATCTTTACAACCGATCTGGATCGGGATATTGCATATGGCATGGAGGAAGGCTATGTAAAAGGTCTGAGTACACAGCGACCGTATGAGCAGGGGCAGGCAGCAGCACTGGTGGTAGCAAAGTCTCTGGTAGGCGGAACCCTGCCGAAGTACGTAGGTGTGCAGCCGTATGTGGTAGAAGAAAAACAGTTGCGCCGGGCATGGAGAGATATCTTTCACGAAACAATGCCGGAGAAGCTGCGGTGATTCAAATCCGGGAGTAAAAGTAAAACCGAAACACAAGGGAAGCAGGGATGTATCGTTACAGATAAATGATACATCCCTGCTTTTATGTTATTGCTGTAGTGAAAAAGTACTTCAGCGAATGAAAATCATTCCGACGTAAAATTTACGTAAAAAGAAAAACAACTCAAATATTTACGTAAAAAACAGGAAAACCAGGGAGAAAAAATGCAAAACGAAACGCCGTATTTGTGCAAAAAGACGAATAATAAAGAACCAAAAGAATAAATATTGACATATTTTCACAAGTACGGTAAGATGCAATCAAACAAAGGAAAAGAAACTCATTAAATTTACGTAAAAAAACCGGTTATGAGTTGCTTTTGGCAAAATGCTTTCCCTTTGTAGAATGATTGAACTTATACCATAACAAAGGTAACAAGGAGGAAAAACATATGAGAAAAATGAAAAAAATAGTAGCGTTAGGACTTGGTTTATGTATGGCAGTCGGTATGCTGGCAGGCTGCGGATCTAACGGATCCAACGGAACATCCGGCAACACAACCGGCGGAGATGATGTTCAGAACACGCAGGAAGCAAGCTCAGGACTATCCTTTGCATTCTGTACAAACACTTTGAATAACACATTCCAGAGCTCCATTGATGCAAAGTTAAGCGAGCTGTGTGCAGAGAATGGTATCTCTTACACCTGTCTGGATCCTGATTACGACTTGAACAAGCAGTTGAGTCAGTTATCAGATGTAGCAAACAGCGGATACGATGCAGTATTCATCATCCCGGTTGACTCAGCAGGTATTACCTCTGGTCTGGCTGAGATCCATGATGCAGGCATCCCGATCTTCAACGTAGACACCGCAGTTATCGATGATGACATTGAGAACTTCGTAACCATGTTCGTAGGAACCAACGCATATATGGCTGGTCAGTTGGTAGGTGAGCAGATGGCAAAGGATTATCCGGACGGAGCAGACATTGCAATCTTAGACTTTCCTTCAAACGAGAGCTGTGTTGACCGTGTAAATGGTTTCATGGATGGTCTTGGAGACAACAAGGACAAGTTCAACATCGTAGCACAGCAGGATGGTGAAGCGGCTCTGGATGCTTCCATGAGCTTAGCAGAAGATATCATCATTGCAAATCCTGATATCGACGCATTCTTCTGCATCAACGATCCATCTGCATTAGGTGCGGCAGCAGCGATTAAGGCAGCAAACAAGACCGGCGAGATCGGAGTATACAGCATCGATGCATCTCCGGATGGAAAGCAGGCACTGTTAGATGGCGAGTTCACAGCAGTTGCTTGTCAGGTTCCTCTTCAGATCGCAGAGTATTCTTTCGATGAAGCAGTAAAGTACTTAGACGGTGACACAAACATCGATGAGAAGAAGGTTTATCTGGATTCTCACTTAGTATTAGTGGACGAGGCTAAGGAAACGATTAACGACTGGCAGTAAGATGACTGGGAATGAAGGGCACTGTTGGGAAAGCTGACAGTGCCCTCCCTTATAAAGGAGGTACACTATGGGACAAACAGTTCTGGAAATGATAGGAATAAAGAAAAGCTTTTCTGGAATCTATGCTCTCAGCGGTATTGATTTTAGCCTGGAAAAGGGTGAGGTTCATGCACTGCTCGGTGAAAACGGTGCAGGAAAATCAACTTTGATCAAGGTGCTTGGCGGTATCTATCAGCCGGATGAAGGAACGATTAAGATTCAGGGCAAAGAAGTGAAGATTAATGGTGTTCCGGCAGCAAGAGAAAACGGAATCGGAATTATCCATCAGGAGATCGTGTTAGTTCCATACCTGACAGTAGCACAGAACCTGTTCCTGGGACGTGAGATTAAGACGAAGCTGGGAACAATCAATATGGCAGAGACCAACAGAAGAGCAAAAGAGATGATCGCATCCCTCGGGGTTAATATCAAGGCAGATACGATCGTAGAGAATTTAACCATTGCACAGCAGCAGATGGTTGAGATTGTAAAGGCAGTATCCTTTAATGCCAATATTATAGTGATGGATGAGCCTACCTCTTCTCTTTCCAATGAAGAAGTAGAGCAGCTATTTGAGATTATTGATAACCTGAAGAAAAAGAACGTAAGTATTATATATATTTCACACAGAATGGAGGAACTGTTCCGCATCTCCGACCGTGTAACCGTTATCCGGGATGGTAAGTATGTGGGAACCAGAAAGACATCCGAGACGAATCCGAATGAACTGGTAGCCATGATGGTAGGACGAGATCTGGAAAGCTTCTATGCCAGAGATTACTGCGATATGAGTAAGGCAGAGGTGGCAATGAGCGTACAGAATCTCACATCCAATGACGGACTGTTCGAGGATGTAAGCTTCGAGGTACATAAGGGCGAGATTTTAGGCTTCTCCGGACTGGTTGGAGCCGGCAGAAGTGAGATCATGGAGACGATCTTCGGTGCCCGTCCGTATACGAAGGGCGAGATTGTACTGAACGGAAAGAATGTACACTTTAAGAATCCGATGCAGGCGATCAAGGCCGGTATTGCACTGGTACCGGAGGATCGTAAGAAGCAGGGTCTGGTTCTTGGAAACAGTGTAGCATTCAACATGACACTGGCTTCCCTTCATTTCTATATGAATGGTATCGCGATCAGCGAGAAGAAGCGGGAAGCCGTAATCAACGAGTACACGCAGAAGCTGAGACTGAAGGCAGCCTCTCCTGAGATCGAGGCAGGCAGTCTTTCCGGTGGTAATCAGCAGAAGGTAGTACTCGGAAAGTGGCTGGCAGCCAAACCGGATGTATTGATCCTGGATGAGCCAACCAGAGGTGTGGATGTAAATGCAAAGTATGAGATCTACACTACAATCAATGAACTGGCAAAGCAGGGAATCGCCATCATCATGGTGTCCAGTGAATTGCCGGAGATTATAAATATGTGTGACAATGTATGTGTGGTTCGTACCGGACGGTTGGTAGCAAAGCTGTCAAAGGACGAGCTGACACAGGAGGAAATTATGAAATACGCCGCAGGAGGAGTTGAATAATATGAGTGAAACAAAGAAGAAAAACGTACTTTTGAATAATCCGGTGGTCAACGTGTTCCGTAGCAACATTGGTATCGTTATGGTATTGATTATCATGTGTGTTATCATATCCTTTGCGACGGATAAGTTCTTGACAGCAACCAACATTATATCTGTACTTCGTCAGATATCCATTAATACCTATATTGCATTGGGTATGACACTTGTTATTATCCTCGGACACATCGATTTGTCCGTAGGAGCTATCGTAGCTATGAGTGGTACATTGACCGTAGGCTTTATCGTAAATCAGGGGCTTCCGATCTGGCTGGCTATCATCCTTGGCATCCTGTTAGGTGCAGTTACCGGTTTCCTGAGTGGTTTCATTGTATCGAAGTTCAAGGTACCGGCATTCATCATCACTATGGCGATGATGAACATTGCAAATGGTATTGCATATGTATATTCCGGTGGACAGTCTACCCGTATCACAAATGAGTTCTTCATTAATATCGGTACCGGTTATCTGTTCAAGGTGATTCCGCTTCCGGTTGTTTACATGGTAGTATTGATTGCAGTCTTTGCATTCCTCTTAAATAAGACAAAGTTTGGTACATATGTATATGCCATCGGTGGTAACCGGGAAGCAGCCAGACTGTCCGGTGTTCCGATTAAGAAGGTAGAGATCATCGTATTTACATTATCCGGTCTGTTATCTGCATTCGCAGGTCTGGTGCTTTGCTCCAGAATGTATTCCGGACAGCCTTCCGTAGGTAGTGGTTATGAGCTGGATGCCATCGCAGCCTGTGTATTAGGCGGTACTTCCATGGCAGGTGGTAAAGGCCGGATCAGTGGTACAGTATTCGGTGCCATCGTTATCGGTATTATCTCAAATGGTTTGAATCTGATCGGTGTAAGCTCCTACTGGCAGTTGATCATCAAGGGTCTGATCATCGCCTGTGCAGTTCTGTTAGATGTACAGAAGGGCAAGCTGGGCGGACTGAAGAAAAAGAAAGCAAGCAAGAACTAAAGACTGAGGGAAAGGAAAGCATGGATGTATCATGCTGCAGGGATAAAGAATATGGAGATTTTTCGTAAGATGTCCTTTGCTGATTCAACCGGAGATGCCATTCCGTTTTATCACGAAGGAAAGTATCATATATTTTCATTAACACCGGCACTGGGTACGACGGTGTACCCGGACCGGCTTAGAACAACATGGAGCCACAGTGTATCAGAAGATCTGGTACACTGGGAGGAACTCCCAACCGCTCTGTATCCGGGAGAAGGAAATGAGCCGGATGCATCGGGTGTCTGGACCGGCTCTGTAATCTACGGTGAGGGAAAGTATCATATCTTTTATACCGGATATTCCTTACCAAATGAGTACCAGCAGACCATATGCCACGCGACCAGCGAAGATGGTGTGAACTGGACAAAGGATCCGGGAAATCCGGTGATCAAGCCAAAGATCGAACTGTATGAGAAGCTGGACTGGAGAGATCCGTATGTATTCTATAATGAAGAGGATCAGTGCTACTGGATCCTGATCTCCGCAAGACGACTGGATATGCCGGTTACCAGAAGAGGCTGTATCGTGCTGTATCGGTCCAGGGATCTGGAGAACTGGGAGTACTACGGACCGATCTATTCACCGGGACATACGAACTGTCCGGAGTGCTGTGAGATGTATAAGATCGGTGACACCTGGTATTTGTCTTATTCCAGATTTTCAGAGTTTGTTAATACGATTTATCGGGTATCCAAGTCCCCATTTGGTCCATGGAGAAAGCCAAAGAAGGATGGAATCGGCGGCAGACGGTTCTACGCTGCAAAGTCAATGCAGGATGATAACGGCAGACGGTTCTACTTTGCCTGGGCACATGATCGTGCCGAACGCAGCGATACCGGAGAATGGTATTGGGGCGGTGCCTTCTGTGTACCACATGAGGTCGTGGCAGATGAGAATGGCGAACTGGATGTGAAGCTGCCGAAGGAGTATGAAGAGATGTTCCGGACTCCGGTCGCATGGGAATACGAATCCGTACTGGGAAACCCAAACTTCTATGGAAAGACAACGATCGAGATGGATTCCGTCAGCACTTGTACCTATGGATTTTTAACACAGAAGGAGCCACAGTTCCTGCTGAGTATGAAGATATTGCCGAGAGAGGCATATGATCACTTTGGCGTATTATTAAAGTCTGATCGGGAAGCCAGCGGATGCTTACTGCTGGAGTTCGATGTAGCGATGCAGCGGGTATCCCTGTTGAATCTGCCAATGGGAGTAGATCCGTTCTGGGTAGAGTCCTGCCAGGCAGTGCCTGCTCCGACCGATCCGGGTCCGGATGGTGTTCGCGTGTGTGAGAAGACCTTCCGTATACAGGATGGAGAGCCGATCGATGTCAAGATCATCGTGGATCATGATATGGTAGAAGCGTTTATCGGAGAGCAGGTTGCATTTACCTACCGGAAGTACGCAGAGGCACAGTATGAAACCGGTTTGCTGGCACAAGATGCAAAGGTTGAGTTTTATGATATTTCAGTAAAGAAGTAGAAGGTGCTGCCCATGAAGAAAACATACGATGTAGTTGCGCTTGGAGAAATATTAATAGATTTTACCCCGGCCGGAAGCTCGGAGAATCATATGCAGTTGTTTGAACAGAATCCGGGCGGTGCACCGGTGAATATGCTGACAGCAGTTACGAAGAACGGCTATCAGACCGCCTTTCTGGGAAAGGTGGGAGATGATATGCATGGTCGGTTCCTGCGGGATACGGCGAAGAATCTGGGAATCGATGTCAGGGGGCTGATTGTTGCAAATGATGTATTTACAACACTTGCATTTGTTACACTTCAGGAAAATGGTGAACGGACATTTTCATTTGCCAGAAAACCGGGAGCAGACACGCAGATCTGCTATCGGGAACTGAAGCAGGAGCTTTTAAAGAATACGAAGATCTTTCATGTCGGTTCACTGTCCCTGACCGATGATCCGGCCAGAACGACGACCTTTCAGGCGGTACGAACCGCAAGGGAAGCGGGTGCGATCATATCCTACGATCCAAACTACCGGGCACCATTGTGGCCGAATCGTGAGGATGCAGTCGAGCGAATGCGCTCAATGCTGCAGTATGTCGATGTGATGAAGCTGTCTGATGAGGAAACGGACATGCTGACACCGTATCAGGCACCGGAAGAGGCAGCAGAGTATCTTCTGAACAAAGGCATAAAGATAGTCGCTGTTACACTGGGAGCAGACGGCGTGTTGATCGCTGGTCGAAAGGGCATGCAGCGGGTAGCCGGATATAAGAGTCATGTGGTTGATACTACAGGAGCCGGAGATTCCTTCTGGGGTGGATTCTTATCCAGATTTCTGCAGATGGATGTAGAGCCGGAGCTGATTACGTTAGAACAGTTAAAGGAATGTGCAGTATATGGAAACGCAGAAGCGAGTCTGTGTGTGGAGAAGCGGGGCGGTATTCCGGCCATTCCTGAAAAGAGCGAGGTAGAAGAACGGTTAAAGGTTCTGTCATAATAAAACAGGTCGTGTAATTTTTCCCTCTTTTGATTACACGACCTGTTTTTCTTTTCTTTTATTATTCGATTTTATTTCCGAAAAGCTGCATATATCATTTATACCGTTTCGACACGGATGGTATTTGTGTTTCCGGTTTTTCCGTTAATCTGTCCACCGGTTAATACAACATTGTCACCCGGCTGCAACCGGAAGATATCCTTTGCCTGCTGCATTGCATGGTAGAACACGACTTCAATCGAATTAAACGACTCACTCAGAACCGGAGTTACACCCCAGCTTAAGTTCAGCTTTCTCCATGCACGCTCCGAGGTCGTCATGCCGATGATATCGACCGGACAGCGGAAACGACTGACCATACGTGCTGTCGTACCGGTAATGGAACTGACTACGATACCCTTTGCCTTGATGTCGACAGCCATTGCACAGGTAGCATGAGAAACCGCATCCAGATTGCTGTGGATCTGGAACTCGGTGGCACTGAACCAGTGCTGGTAATCAATGCGCTGCTCTGTGAATTCTGCGATCTCTGCCATATTCTTTACAGCAGCTACCGGATATTTTCCGGCGGCTGTTTCGCCCGACAGCATAACAGCAGAAGAACCATCGTATACAGCGTTTGCAACATCTGAGATCTCTGCTCTGGTCGGTCTTGGATTCTGGATCATAGACTCCAGCATCTCCGTGGCGGTAATAACACGCTTGCCTAACAGACGGCACTTCTTGATGAGGAACTTCTGAACGGACGGTACTTCCATAAACGGAATTTCAACACCCAGATCACCACGGGCGATCATGATGCCGTTTGCCAGCTCACAGATCTCGTCGATATGATCGACACCGGAACGGTTCTCGATCTTCGCGATGACATCGATATCCTGACCACCGTTGCTGTCTAAGAAGTCCCGGAGTACCTGCATATCCGCCTTTGTCGATACAAAGGAAGCAGCGACAAAGTCTACATCGTTCTTGATACCAAACAGCAGGTCGGACTTATCCTGCTCACTGAGGTAATCATGCTTTAACAGACGGTTCGGGAAGTTCATACTCTTCTGATCGGACAGCACGCCACCGGTTAATACCTTACAGATCGCATTGGTTCCCTCCAGACGCTCTACCTGGAAGATAACCAGACCATTGTTTACCAGAATGGTATCTCCTACAGACAGATCGTCGATCAGATGGCTGTAGTTTACGGATACTTTTTTCTGGTCGCCTACGACATCATCGGTAGTGAAGGTGAAGGTATCGCCGTCATTTAAGGTGATCCTGTGATCCTTGAATGTGCGGATTCGATATTCCGGTCCCTTCGTATCCAGCATGATCGCGATCGGAAGTCCCAGCTTTTCCCGTACCTTTTTGATTAAGTCGATTTTTTTCTGATGATCCTCATGCGTTCCGTGAGAGAAGTTTAACCGGGCAACATTCATGCCCGCCTGACACATTTCGGTCAGGGTTTCCTCATTTTCACAGGCTGGGCCGATCGTACAGATAATTTTTGTTTTACGCATAGCGATTCTCCTTTATGATGTAATAGATCGTGTGCGGCTGCACACTATTTTGTCGTGGTGTCCTCCGGTGTAATATCAGAATGCTTGGAAGCACTCCCGGAAACATCATTGTCTCCCGGAAATCCATGATTCTCCGTCCACCAGGCGATGACGCCTACAACCAGGGCTATAACGCCCAAAACGATAGCTATTATATTTTTAACCATTTTATTCCCTTTCTTTCCTATACTTTTACACACGCAAATAAATCTGTGAAAATGCACAGATATGTTCCTTATGTAGTACTAGAAAGATAAGGGTTTTTCGCCGTCGGTTCGGTGTATGTACTGTGTAATGATAACACTGAACGGACATAAACATAAGATAAATGACAGCAGAACCAGGAAACTGCTTAGAATCTGAATCTGAGACAGAATAGAAAGTGCCAGATCAAATGTGAAAAGGACTCTTCGGCTGTCTGTCATTCGCTGCAATGCTTCTGACCGGTTCTCGCGCGTAATGGTAGCTGCCTGCTGGTCGAGTCCGCGGATCGCAGACTGTAGCAGGGAGGAGATCCGGTTGTGGCTGCTTAAGGTGCCTTCTGTTGCTGCATTTTCACCGTACAAAAAGCAGGAATCAATCGAATGGATATTCTGACACATTCCTAACAGAAGCAGGATACCTATAATCCCTGCCGTTATGTAGCTTTTCGAACTGGAATAACGCAATGGGCTCACCTCACCTACATACTAACAAATACAGGAAAGAGTTTCAAGAAGGACTTGAAGGATTCTTGGAAGCTTTCTTCGAAGCCGGATGCTTTGCTGTGGAGCACTCGGTTTTATGACTGCCGGGTGTACGGGATATTGCATCGCAGTGACAGCACCGGATACACTCGCCACACTGGATACATTCATGGTCGCCCGGTGTCCGGATGTCCATACGACAGTGCTGAACACAGGCGTGGCAGTGGTCGCACCGGTTCTGATCAACCCGGATCTGTAGTAGGGAAATCCGGTTGAACAGAGAGTAGAATGCCCCTAATGGACAGAAGAAACGGCAAAAGCTTCGGAAGATAAAGATCATAGAGACCAGAAGGAGAACCATGAGCAGGAGCTTCCATAGGTACAGGTGACCGGTCAGAGCCTGCAATGCCTCATTCATCCATACCAGAGGAAGCCCTGCTTCTAAGGTTCCGGCCGGGCAGATATACTTGCAAAAGGCAGGTGTCAGAGTGACAAGCGGAAGGATAATCACAAAAAGAACCAGAATGACATACTTCAGATAAGAAAGCCATCGGGTCCAGCGATGCTTTTTTAGTTTTGGGGTTGGGATCTTATATAACAGCTCCTGAAGAAAGCCGAACGGGCATAGATAGCCACAGACAAAGCGTCCCAGAAGGGCACCAAATAAAAGGAGCAGTCCCAGAATATAGTATGGGAACTTATATTTGCTGGAAACAAGGGCAGACTGGAGACTGCCTAACGGGCAGGCAGCTACAGCACCCGGACAGGAATAGCAGTTCAGTCCCGGTACACACATCCCCTTTACAGGCCCCTGATAGATTTTTCCGGTTGCAAAACCTGTGATGTGACAGTTATACAGGATTGCACAGATTACCTGAGTGATCTTTCGTTTCATACATGCCTATCCGATACCGATACATTCATAGCAGATATGGATTGCCTTGCTCATCGTATCACGAAATCCGTTTTGACGGATTCCGAACAGCAGAAGCAGACCTGCGAGAATCAGTATACCCTTCCATAAATGTTGTTTTATATGCTTCATAAGAATGTACCGCCTATTCGTTTGGAGTCTCGGCTAAGGCAGCGTCAATCGCAGCCTTATACTCTTCATACTGACTGGTGGCGTCATAGGCACCCACAAAGGAATCATAGACACCGCCATCCTTTCCTATGACAACCGTGTATGGAATCCCGTCGGTAGGATAGAGACTGCTGATCGAACCATCTGTGTCACAGGCGACCGGGAAGGTATAACCATTTTCGGACAGAAAACGCTGAACGGTGGAGGTATCCTCCATGCAGTTGATCGCCAGTATATAGACATTGTCGCCATATTCATCATCCAGCCATTGAAAGGCCGGCATCTCAGCGCAGCATGGGCCGCACCAAGTCGCCCAGAAGTTAACCAGAACAACCGTTCCGCGATGCTCGGATAGTGTAAAGGCAGAACCATCAGCCAGCTGAGCCGTAAAGTCAGGAGCCGGATTCTCGGAAACAGGGTATTCATAAGGCTGGTATTCGGTTGATGCATCATCTGTCGATGAAGTTTCTGTGGTGGATATATTTGAATCGCCGCTGATCCAGCCACCGGAGGATGTCGCCTGAGTCGAGGCAGCCTCCTGAGTCGAAGCAGGATCGGTTTCTTCCCAGTCATCAAAAGACAGACAACCGGTACACAAAAATGAGAGTGTCGTAATGATTGTAATCAGAACAGTCCCCTTTTTAGTCATAATGCTTTCCCCCCTATCATGATTATGCATGTTTCATGGATCTGTTTGGTAGTGAATAGATGCTATATGAATTCGACCGGTTTCCAGAAAGAGGTTCCCATCTTCAGCGTTTCCTGTGTAGAGCAAAGCTTATCTGCAACACAGATCACCCAGCTCTCCTTATGCATCGGCGGCTTTGGTGTAAGTGGAAACATATGCTTGCGGATGATATCCTGTTCGATTGGATTTAACTGAAAGTCACGAGTCGCATTCGTGCACGCTACCCTGGGATGGTGAAAGCCGTGAAGGCGTACCCGTGTATCCTTATTATGCCAGTCATACAGATAGTAGTCATGAAGTAAGGCTCCCCGGATCATAGAACGCATATCGACATTCAGATGGAACTTTACGGCAATAATAATACTGCGGTATGCGACAGAAACGCAGTGCTGATACAGCGTAGTTGTCCCATGCTGAATAAAGTTCTTATTCTCAGTAAAACGTGTGGACTTTAGGTGATGAAGTTCTTCGTGAAGAATCCGAATCCCTTCCTCTAAACGAGTTTGTTCCATAGTTTGTATCCCTCATAAATCGTTCCATTGCTACTATTTATAGTGTAGTCATTCTTTGAGGAATATGCAACGGTTTTTTGTTTACAAAATTCTTAAAGAACAGAATATTTTTTGAAACAATTCTCTAAAAAAAATAATAAATATTCTATTGAAATTGTAGAGATAGAAGATTATACTATTATAAAGTAAAAACTGATAGAGAGAATAAATGATAAATACTGATATCATGATAAAGAGAGGGCATTAACATGCAATTTCAGGGAGTACATATGTCTATGGGAAGAAATTATAGAGCTTATATCTTGGATAATCCCGGATATTTTTATGAAGCCGGATATAAGGGGATTCGGGCATCACAGAGTGTACAGTTTCTTCATTGCCATCGCATGCTATATAACGGAAAAACTCAACTGCTTTATCATCTGGAAGATTACTATACATTACATCAGGCAGCACAGACACTGGGAGGAAATGCATTTGCTACAGTCGTTGTAAAGATTTTGGACGGGTATCTGGAGATGCAGAATATTAGTTTTATCCATATGGAATCGGTTGATTTAGATATTAATTCTATATATTTAGATATAGAAAACTTACAACCATACTTTATATATCTGCCTTTGAATTTAACAAGTAATCGGGAATATATATATAAGGCGGGAGAAAAGCTGAGGCGTCAAATAATAGGTGAGCTTAAAAGCGTTAAGCGGCTGCAAGGTGGAATAATGGATGGGGTGTTGCATGAATTAGAAAATCCACGTAACACCATAGAGAACTTAAAGGATCGTATACTGTTACATCTGGGAAATTATCGTGAGAGTAGCGCACCTGGTCATTATGAAATTTTATATGCAGATCAAGCACAAACAGAAACGCAACAATATGCTGAGACTAGTATTTTGCAGGAAAACTATCAAGTGCAGATTGCATTGATCAGCAAAGATCAGTCCACACAGATATTGATAGATCGTCCGGATATGCGACTTGGACACCGGAAGGAAGACTGTGATTATTGTATCAATAACAGCAATATCAGCCGGCTTCATTGTCGAATCAGAAATATAAATGGTCGAAACTATATCATTGATGAAAATAGTACAAATGGAACTTATGTAAATGGTATTCGAATCCAATCGCAGCAAACTGTTGAGATTTCACCGGGAGATCGTATCACTTTGGCGGATCTGGAGTTGACAGTGACCAATGTATCCGGAGGTGAAACCATCAGATGATAACAACGATTATAATTGCATGTAAGGAAACAGAATATGCTATGTTACTGTCAGAGTATATTCTACGCAAATTAGATGATAGAGTAAGGTTACATGTAGTGACAGATAGTCAATATTTGTTAACGAATGTTATGCAGGAACAGAAGCAGGATACAGTACTTATTCTGGGACGTGAGTATTACTATGAGAAACTGGATTTGACAGATTTTTCCAAAGTGTTTTTGCTAGACGAACAAAAAGAAGCACTGATGAAATATCGGGACTCATTTATAGGAATTAATCGTTACCTGAAGCCAGAGGTTATCTATGATTTGATAAATGATCATATAGAGCTTAGAAATCCGGGAGAAGGGGTAGATAAAAAGGGAACAAAGATAATAGCAGTTTATTCTCCGATAGGAGGAATAGGGACAACAACGATTGCCTATGGCTTGTGTAAGGGTTATGCACATCTATATAAAAAGGTGTTATATATCAATCCATCTACTTTGCAGGACTTTGGATACCTCTTTCAGGAGGGCGTTTTACTCGACAAAAAATTAGAGTGGAAGCTGGCAAAGGGAAGTGATATAGGGGAAGAAGAGATTCAAAATGCAATCTGTAAGTATGGGTTTGATTACTTTCCGCCTACCCGAATGTCATTGACATCGTTGGGGATACCGCTTGCAGCATATACTGAAATAATTGATGAGATAAAGAACCTGAATCACTATGATTATATAATTGTAGACATGATGTCTGAACTATTGCCGGAGATGATACAGCTTATGGGGATGGCTGATTATGTAGTGTGTATAGGCGGACAGCATATATCCATGGTAGAAAGAATGCGATGTTTTATTCAGAACATGGATATACAGGATATGGAACGGTTTATTTTTGTATGCAATCAGTATCAACAGACGGAAGCGGAACATCTAACTGCGAGTCTTCGTGCCAGTATAGGAGCAGAAGTGAAAGAGTATATACCGATTATAAATCAGCAGATGGATATGGATAGACTACAGGAGAGGCTAAAAGAGCAATTAGAACAACTGGCAGTGCGGTGTATATAACAGAATATTAGAGGAGAAGACGATGGAAAGATGTACAGTGAGAGTAATGTTTCGAGATGGAAGACCGGAAGAAGATCTTAGTGTTCCAATTGATATAACAGCTTATGAACTTGTACAAGGAATAAATAAGGCGTATCAGATGGAATATACAGAAGAACAGCTTAGAAGTTATAGTTTAAGAGGTGAGAATCCTATATGTCTAATAAGGGGATCTCAGAAATTACGAGAATACGGAATTCATAATGGAAGCATTATTCATATTCCATAGAAATACAAATCCATAGAGATGGGAGGATAAAATGGCGGAACAATACAAGATTGTGCTGACAGATGAATCGATATATCAAGAGATTTGTCTAAATAAACAAGAAGAGATACACATCGGAAATATAGATACAAGCGATTACACTATGTTCCATAAACGGGTAAAGAAACCATATTCAGTGATGGTAAGTAGGAATGAGGATGGATCTTGGCAGTTAGATTGTGAAACCGATGTATATATATCTGCGGAAGGTATACTGAAACAGTTTACGCGAAAACTAACACACGGCGATGACTTTTGTATCAAAAGCGTATCGGATGGTTCAGAAGTGCTTCGTTTTCGGTTTGTTATTGATTTTGATGAAGTTCATCAGGATTATTATCGAAGTATTCCTATCCATGTATCATCAAGACCGGAAGAAAATGTGATTCATATAGGAGGAGAGCCAGACTGTGAAATTCAGATTTCTGATGATCTCATGAGCGATAGTCGATTTGAACTGCAAGTGTCTCCGGAGGGGATCTATATTGATCATATACGTTGCAGGTATGGATTATATTTGAATGGCAATATCATACGGAGTCGGACAAAACTGCAGGATTGGGATTTCATACGGGTGTTGGGGTATAACTTTTATTACAGCGAAGGTATTTTACGAACTACCGAAGGGAAGCAGATTATCATTCATAATCGTGACTCATATATACAGAACCTTTCAGAACAGATGAAGCAGTATCCTATGTTTTACAGAAATACAAGGGTGCTTCCACAAAAATCAGATGAGACTATCAGCATTCTGAATCCACCGGAGGAGGTTAAAAGACCGGAAGGAAATATATTAAAAAGCCTGTTGCCTATGCTGGCTATGTTAGTATTGACGGTTGTATTAAGAGGAGTACTCGGAGGTGGAGGAACCTTTATTCTGTTTAGTGCATGTACAATGGGAATCGGTATTGTCACTACCATTATATCGTTTGTCAGCAATCATAAGGAATACAAGGTTAATTACAAAAAAAGGGAAGAAACCTATAAGAACTATATTGAAAAAAAGAAACAGGAAATTCAGGAGGCGCGTATAGAAGAAAAGCAATATCTGGAAAAACTGTATCCGACGGTACAACAAGAGTATCAGATGGTACAAGAATTCTCCGCAGATCTTTTTCGGTGTCAGTTGGGAGATCCTGATTATCTGAATCTGTATCTCGGAAGAGGAACGCTTCCTTCATGTAGGCAGATAGAGTTCAGACAGCAGGAGCAGATGGAGATTCGTGATGGGCTGGCTATTATACCGGAACAGATAGCGAAGACTTATGAAGTGCTGGAAGATGTACCAATTACATTGGATCTGAAGCAGATTCATGCAGCCGGGATCGTTTTGGAGGCAGAACAGGTAGGGGAATTAGTACGCAACTGGGTAACTGATTTGTGTACCAGACATTACCATACGGAGATTAAAATTATTTTAATTGCCGGTGAACAGCAGAAAAAACAAGTGCTCTGGGCACGATATCTGCCACATGTGAACGATGGAGATCTTCGGTTGATTGTCATAGATGAAGAAAGCCGTAAAAATATCCTTGAATATATGTACAAAATATTTTCTATGCGGGAGGATCTGGGCAATAAAGGGGGATATCTGCCGGAATATGTTGTATTTGTATTAAATGATATAGGCATCCGGACACATCCGGTATCGCGCTACTTAAAACATGCAGGTCAATATGGATTTACCTTTCTGTTCTTTGAGGAACAGGAAAGTCGACTGCCATTAGGCTGTGACAGAGTTTTGCGGATAAATGCACAAAAGAGGGAAGGAACACTTTTGTGGGCAAAGGATGAGAACCGGATACAAACCTTCCGGTATACTCCCCTTGGCAGTGGACAGGCCGAGGAAATTGCATTGCGCTTGGCACCGGTATATACCGAAGAGGTTAGTTTGGAGAATACACTGGTCAAATCAATTACCTTATACGAACTACTAAAGATAACGAATGTAAAGAAGCTGGATTTGGATAAACGCTGGGGAGAAAGTGATGTGGCCAGGACACTGGCAGCACCTCTTGGAGTAAATGCAAAAGACGAAATCGTATACTTAGATCTTCATGAAAAGGCACACGGACCACATGGACTGGTGGCTGGAACAACAGGTTCCGGTAAAAGTGAAATTCTTCAGAGTTACATTCTATCCATGGCTATCTTGTATCACCCACATGAAGTCAGTTTTATGATCATCGACTTCAAGGGGGGCGGTATGGTAAATCAGTTCCGCAATCTGCCGCATTTGGTTGGGGCAATTACGAATATAGATGGCAAGGCGATTGATCGTTCTTTAAAATCGATTAAGGCTGAATTGAAGAAGAGGCAGAGATGCTTTGCTGAAGCAGGCGTGAATCGGATTGATGCATATATTCAGGTTAGAAAAGATAATCCGCATATGCCGATTCTTCCCCATCTCATTATTATTGTTGATGAGTTTGCTGAGTTAAAGGCGGAACAACCGGAGTTTATGAAAGAGTTGATTAGTGCTGCCCGGATTGGACGAAGTCTGGGAGTTCACTTGATTCTTGCTACTCAAAAACCGGCTGGACAGGTAAATGAACAGATATGGAGTAATTCAAAGTTCAAGTTATGTCTGAAGGTGCAAAATAAGGAAGATAGCAATGAGGTCTTAAGGAGTCCACTGGCTGCCGAGATACGGGAACCGGGGCGGGCATACCTACAAGTAGGAAATAATGAGATCTTTGAATTATTTCAGTCAGCGTATAGTGGGGCTCCAATCCGGACGAGTCAGACGGTAGAAAAGACAGCTTATACACTGGAACAGATCGAAGAGAATGGAAAAAGGAAGGTGATTTATCGTCAGGAAAAGGAGCAACAGGATGAAAATGCATATACAGAGTTGACGGCCATTGTAGATTATGTTGCAGACTACTGCCGGAGGAAAAAGATTGAAAAGGTGCCGGATATCTGTATGCCACAGTTACCGGAACAAATCGGTTATACGCAACTGAAACAGGCAGATATGAATCCGGAGCAGGTATTTCAGATACCGATTGGAATCTATGACGATCCGGATAACCAGTATCAGGGAATTCAGAGATTGGATGTGATGCAGAATAATACAGTTATAATAGGCTCTTCTTTGTATGGAAAAACAAATTTATTGGAATATATGATTCGATATTTGGCAGAACATTACACGCCGGAAGAGTTCAATTTTTATGTGTTGGATTTTGGAACAAGAGTTCTTAGTGTATTTGATCAATTACATCATTGTGGAGGTGTAGTATGTGCGGGCGAGGATGAAAAGTACCGGAATCTTTTTAAACTGATACATAAAGAGATGAATGATCGTAAGAATCGACTGCTACAGCTGGGGGTTACTTCTTATAGTGCATATATGGAATTAGATGCCAATATGCATGTAGCACCTATGCCTTTGATTTTACTGGTTATAGATAACTTTACAGCATTAAGGGAATTGTATTTAACAGACAAGGATGAACTGTTAGATATATGTAGAGATGGTCATTCTCTAGGGGTAACAGTAGTTATGACCAGTACGATATGCTCTGGCATAGGATATCGTTATCTGTCAAATTTTTCAAATAAAATAGCCTATACCTGTAACGATCAGAGCGAATATAACAGTTTATTTGAGTACTGCAAAGAACGTCCGGATGCGATACCGGGTAGATGCCTGACGGAGATAGTAAAGAACAAGTATGAGTGTCAGACGGCGTTAGCCTTTGAGGGTGAGCGGGAGGTTGAACGGGTATCTGAAATGCGTAGCTTTATTAATATGTTGAATCAGCGGAATACCGGAAGTGCCAGAAGGATTCCGGTGATACCGGAAATACTCTGTCAGGAGGCTTTGATAGAAATGACCGGGAAACGGGAGGCGTATGAGTATCCGATTGGCTTGGAGTACAGTGAGGTACTTCCGGTGACCATTCGACTTCGTGAAGCACATATATTGACACTGTCAGGCAGAGATCACGCAGGAAAGACGACCTTTATACGATCAATGCTTCAATATATGAATAAAAGAAATCAGGTGGAGAGCTGTTGTGAGAAATATGAGGTTTACTTGCTGGATGATGTTCGAAGAAAGCTGGCAGGAGTCAGAGAACAGAGCTGTATTAAGAAATATTCAACGGTGCCGGATCAAGCAGTACAGTGTATAAGAGAGATTCACACACAATTAAGTGAACGATATAACCGGATGCTTTTGATAGGGCAGGAAGCGTGTGATGAAGAACCTCTTTTAGTATTGATTTTGAATGGTATGGAGCATGTGAATGCCATCGGTCAGGATAAAGAGTGCATGGAGCTGTTTAAGGATATCATAGGCAAATACCGAAGCTTGGGTATTTTTATTCTGTATGGTCGGATACCGAATGTCATGGTGCCATATAACGCCCATGAGGCATACAAATGTGTGAAAGATAACAGGCATTATTTGGTATTTGAAGACATCAATCTTATTAAATTAACCGATATCAGTCCGGCTATAGCAAATGGTTATAAACGGAGCATAGGTGTGGGAGAAGGATACTATATCCGTAACATGGAGATACAGAAGATAAAGACACCCATACCGGAAGGAAAAGGATAATAGACAAGAGTCTTTATCACATATAATAAACAAAGGAGGTCATGGATATGACAGGACAAATCAGAATCTCACCGGATACGATGAGACAGAGAGCAGCAGAGTATGGAGTAGAGGCAGAAAATCTGGGAGCAATTATCTCTAAGATGGATTCTCTGCTGACAGCCTTGCAGGAAGAATGGGAAGGTGCAGCAAGTGAAGCATATGCTGTAAAGTTTCAGGAACTTCGGCCGGGATTTGTAGATGCACAGAATTTGATCAATGAGATTTCAGAGGCGTTACAGAAAACAGCAACAACTCTGGAGGAAACCGATGCCAACATCGGTCGTGCATTCTCATAAAGCAGGAGTCTGGGGAAGCCTCCGTAGAGTAATGCATGCTATGGAGGCTTCCCGTAAGGGGAAATGGGGTAAAGACAGATGGAAGAACATAAGGAAAAAAAGGATCCGGAACTCTATCCGGTAGGAAGTGTAGTCATAGCAAAGGGAAACGTAAAAAAACTGGTTATTATAGGCAGAGGCGTTATTGTGCAGGTACAGGAAAAGATGTACTTCTTTGACTATGCGGCAGTACTTTATCCGGAAGGAATGTTGAATGATCGGATAACCTACTTCAACCATAAGGATATCTATAAGGTAGTGCAGGAAGGGTATGCAGATGAGGACGAAGAGATGATGCGAGAAACGATATTAGAATGGATTCAACAGACGGACATTCCAAGAGGGGATGCCAGGCAGATAAATGCATCGAGAATCCTGCAGAATAGAAAGAAGACAGAAGGATGATGGTTGGTGGAAACAGTAGAAGAATTAAGAAATAAAAAGAAGCAGGCGGAGAGTAGTCTGGCGGATTTTCAGGGACAGTTAAATGCACTGAATGAACAATATGCACGGCTGCAGCAGGCAAAGGCGTGTCTGGAGCAGGAGCAGGCGAATATAAGCAGTGTAGTACCTACGAGTGAGGTGTATATCAGTCAGATAGAGGAAGGAAGCTGGCAGGGAGCGGCATATAATGTGCTGGAAGGAAGCCGGGATTATCTTTATACAAATTCGACGGGTAAGCTGATTAGTCATGTGAATGAGCAATTGTCACAGATTAATAGAAGAATGGGAGAACTGGAAAGCCAGGCAGGGACTGTAAATCGGACAATCAGTCGGTTAAATACAGATATTCGAAGATATAACAGAAAGATAAATCGGAGGGCAGAGTAAATGTCAGATATCAAGTATGAAGGTATAGAGTATGAACTGCTGGTAAACAGGCTGACCAATGAAGCCGACCAGATCGAGCTGTCAGAAGTATCGGCAGATGTAGGAAGCATGCAGTCTGATACAGCGCATACCTATGTAGATATCTTTAATCAGTTGATAGTAATTATGAGAAACTATAAGTGGATGCTGGAGCATACGGCGTCGGCTATGATAGAAGTGGCTGAGCAAATAGAGCAGCAGGATACGGATTTGGGAGCGATG